>ERZ826016.1855-NODE-1855-length-18109-cov-3.115542_pt1 | contig 18109 bp, 20 predicted proteins | sample MGYA00519872_ERZ826016 | MGnify/ENA primary metagenome ERZ826016 (study PRJEB31778, sample SAMEA3449218) | human gut metagenome | biome: human gut; feature: human-associated habitat; material: faeces | place: United Kingdom | collected 2010/2012 ... | reverse complement strand
TTTACAATATGCCGATCGTTATGCTGACGGCAAAAGGGGATGATATGGATAAGATCTTAGGCTTAGAGTATGGTGCAGATGATTATATCACCAAGCCTTTCAATATCTTAGAGGTCAAGGCGCGTATCAAGGCCATAATGCGCAGAACGACGCCACAGGTCGTCAAGGAACAAAAGATCACAGAGATCAAAAGCGGAGATTTTACCATCAATACAGAAAACCGCCGTCTTTTTATTTTAGATCAGGAGATCAATGTGACCTCCAAAGAATTTGACATGCTCTTACTTTTAGTGACCAATCCGGGCAAGGTCTACAGCAGGGATGAGTTGCTCCGTGCTATCTGGGGCGAGGACTATCCGGGAGATGCGCGTACCGTGGATGTGCATATCCGGCGTCTGCGTGAGAAGATCGAGCCAAATGCCAGTGAACCAAAGTATGTGCACACCAAGTGGGGTGTAGGCTACTACTATCAGCAGGTTTAGAGGTAGGATATGAAAAAACAGAAACTCAAAGAAATGATCAAAAGTCTTAGGGCACATATTGTAGTGGTGGTCCTTTTGGTGGGGATCCTGCCTGCTACGCTGTTTTCTGTGCTTTTTTCCAGTTTATATGTGAGACGCTCCGTGGAGAGCGACGTGACGGACATGGTTGCCAATGGACAGATCTTAGGTAAGCAGATCATGTCGAGCGGCTATCTGAATGAAAAAGATTCCAAAAATGTAGATGAGCAACTGAGTGCCTTGTCTTTGACCTATTCCGGTAGAATGATGATCGTAAATTCTTCCTTAAATGTCATCAAGGATACCTATGGGGTGGACGAGGGCAAGACGATCGTCTGGTCGGATGTCATCACGGCATTTACCGGCAAGACGGCATCCTATTATGATAAGGAAAATGCTTATCTGGTAGTAGCCATACCCATTTTATCTACGAGCAAGGATGATAATGAAGTCTTAGGGGTACTGGTGATGAATAAGTCCATGACTTATATCACGACCAATCTGGAATATTTCCAGTCGGTAGCCATCATTACCCTCTTGGTCTTATATGTGGTCGTGATCGCACTGGCGATTCTTTTTTCCGGCCGCTTTACCAGACCTTTTCGCAAACTTGGCGTAGCCATTGAGGCAAGGGAAAAGGGCAGCGATAACGGAGAGGAGATCGCCGTAGATAATTATACGGAGTCGGCTGAGGTTTCCAAAAAATTAAACAGCCTGATCGCCCGTATGAAGGTAGTAGATGAGTCCCGACAGGAATTTGTATCCAATGTGTCACATGAATTAAAGACACCGCTGACTTCCATGAAAGTGCTGGCAGATTCCTTGAACGGACAGGATAATGTGCCGGTGGAACTCTACCGGGAATTTATGGCAGATATCGGCGAGGAGATCGACCGCGAGACCAAGATCATCAATGATCTTTTAAGTCTGGTCAAGATGGATCGTGCAGCGGCATCTTTGAATGTGTCCGCTGTCAATATGAATGAGTTGATTGAACTGATCTTAAAACGCTTACGACCGATCGCGGAAAAGCAGCAGGTCGAGGTCGTTTTTGAGAGTTTCCGTCCGGTTGCGGCTGAGGTGGATGAAGTCAAGATATCCCTTGCAATCACCAATCTGGTCGAAAACGGGATCAAGTACAACCAGGAGGGAGGCTGGGTGCATGTGTCCTTGAATGCAGACCATCAGTATTGCTACATTAAGGTCGAGGATTCCGGTATGGGAATCCCACAGGAGAGTCTGGACTTTATTTTTGAAAGATTTTACCGTGTGGATAAGTCACATTCCAGAGAGATCGGTGGTACTGGTCTGGGACTTGCCATCACGAAAAATGCCATCACCATGCACAATGGCGATATCAAGGTACATAGCGTCCTGGGTGAGGGAACCATGTTTGATGTGCGTATTCCGCTGAACTATATCAGCCCACAGAATAGTGCCGGAAGCCATAAAAACAGAAAACAGCATAAGATGGTACATGATTAAGGCAGGAAGCAATGTGATGAGGAGCACACTTCTATGAAAAAAAGAGGGATCGGGTGTCTCATGGCGCTCGTTATGCTATGTGGTCTGCTGACGGGATGTGGCGGATCCAAAGAAAAAGAGAATATGAAGATCTATTATATCAATGCCTTGGGAGATGGGATCGGTGCTGTCGGTTATCATATGGATGCGACAAAGACGGATGCTATGATCGATGAAGCCTTACAGGCACTTGCCACAGATCCGGACAGTGTCGACTATCGCAAGACGATCTCAGACAGTATCAAGATCACAGACCGTGTTCTGGATAATGGACTGCTCAGTCTGTATTTTGACCGGGAATATGAGGAATTGACCGGTTATACGGAGGTTCTGATGCGGGCAGCCATTGTAAAGACTTTGGTACAGATCAAGGGAATCGACAGTGTTGCCTTTTATGTTGGCGAAGATCCGCTTCTGGATGCCAACGGCTCGCTGGTCGGCAGTATGAATGATGATACTTTTATCAATGACTACGGTGCAGAGACCGGAAGCCTGGAAAAGACAAAACTGACATTGTACTTTGCCAGTGCAGATGGGCAGTCTTTGGTCAAGCAGGAAAAGGATGTTTATTACAATAAGAATGTAGCCAGAGAGCGCCTGATTATGGATTATTTGCTCAAGGGACCGGATTCGGATGATGCTAAGTCCGTTTTTCCATCCGGGACAAAGATCTTAAATGTAACGGTGACAGACGGTGTCTGCTATGTCAATCTGGATTCGGCATTTTTAAAGACGCCAACCGGGATCAACAGCAATGTTGTCTTGTATGCGATCGTCAATTCTTTGACGGAACTGGATAACATCAATAAGGTGCAGATCCTGGTAGACGGTGCGCAGAGCACATCGGATTCTACTCTGGAATTTTCACTGGGAACATCTTATGAAAGAGATACATCTATGGTCATGCAGGCGGTAGAGCGTGACCTGATGAAAGAAGGAGACTAAGGGGATCATGTTAAGAAGAAATCTATGCCAGATCGGCATGGCATTTCTCCTTGGGGTTGGATGGAAAATATATGACAGCCTTTACTGGTGTCCGGCTTTTGCGGTCTATGTTCTGTGGCTTTTGCTGGGGCTTAGACCATATTTGCCGGTAAACATGCGAAAGAGGCGGATGCTGTTTTGGTGTATGGCATTTCTTTTGGGAAGCATCTGGGGCATGAGGGCAGTAGAAAGGCAGAAGAACATTCAGGATTTCTTGGCAGATGCAAAAGAGATCGAATTTCAAGGGGAGATCTACAAGAAAGAGAAAAAGGCGGATCAGCCAATCTATTATCTGCGGGATGTCATCCTGCGGGATCAAAAAGAGCAGATGACTTGCTCATCAGTTATTCTTTATCCGGGATCGGATGATGAAATCATAGGAAGCATTTATATAGGAAAGGCAAGGATACAGGCATTTCGACAGGCGCGTAATGACGGCAATTTTGATGAATTGTCCTATTATGAGAGTAGTGGGATCGCCGCAAAGTTGGAAGAGACAGCAAAAATAAAAAGCATAGTCCCGCGTTTTTGTCTGCGGCAGGTCTTATATGATCTGCGTGGAAATATGGCGCGCTCGTATGAAAACTGGCTGCCGGGCGAGGAGAGCGGTGTCATGAAAACGCTGGCATTGGGGGAGCGTGACGGACTGGATGCCGAGGTCAAGTCTTTATATCAGATGGCAGGACTGTCGCATATTTTAGCCATATCAGGTGTTAAGACTCTAAAGTTGGGTATCCCCCTAGTGCCTGAAACCCGCATAAACTGGGCATTTGTGCCACTACATATCGCTATAATTTACATTCTAAAACTGTGCTTAGACGAGGAAATTATTCCCCGTTGTCGTTTTCCTTGTTCAAGGGGGTATTTCACAAAATGTATAAATTAGCAAAAGAAGCAATAATTCAGCGTAAGTTTAATCTTATGGCAGAAGTCTAAAAAATAGCAAAAGGAGAAGATGAATATGGCATATAAAAAATATAGGGAAATGAAGGTTTATGAAGCGAGCGGATACCAGTACAAGCGAACACCAAGTATTATCCTGAAAGGAAAATGGCTCTCAGAGTTGGGATTTGACATCGGAGAGCAAATTGAGGTGAAGTGCGAAGACGGTCGATTGATTATAACAAAAGCAAATGAAATATGGAGTGCTGAAGCCTGATGTAGTGTCTTGACCGACTTAGTTAAAGCTGCTAAAATTAACATTATTATGTATACTAAGGAAGTGATGAAGTGGCAAGAGGAAAAGTGATTAGCGTTTATCTTATAGATGGTGTGGCTAATGGAAAAATTAAAGCAACAATATCCAATTGGAATGGCATTGCTTACAAAATTCCAAGAAGGCTCTTGGATGAATGCAAGGAGTTGAAGGCATTTAAACAGAGCGGAGTTTACTTCCTTTTTGGTAATAATATGGTATATGTAGGTCAGGCAGAAGTTAGAAAAAATGGGAAAGGGATACACCAGAGAATACTTGATCACGAAAATGATAAATATAAAGATTGCTGGGATGAAGTTGTAATTTTTACAAGAAAAGATAACTCACTCGGTCGTACAGACATTTCTTATTTGGAAAACCGCTTTTATAATAAGGCATTGGATGCAGGACGATTCCATGTACAAAACGGAAATGAACCAACCATAGGAACAGTAACGGAAGAAAAAGAAAGTGAATTAGAAGAGTACATAGATCAGGCTGAACTGGTTTTAGGCGCATTGGGGTATAAGGTTTTTGAACCCGTGGTGGCATCTGTATCTGAGCCGGAAGTTGAACAGGAGCATTTGGTTTCCGATAGGTCAGTTCCAGATTTGCCAGAAGGTGTTATTGGGGTAGGTGATTTTATATTGCAATCGATGAGAAATTTGGAAGCCTCAGGATATGTTTTTTCTGATGAGCAAATGCAGATTTTATTGAATCCGACAGAATGTAATAAAAAAGAACTTTTTAATTTACAGAATTCGAATGTGGCTTTCTTCAAATTATATGATCCAGATGAAGAAAAGCCACATTATCTTAGCGGTATGCAGAGATATTACACCCCAAAAAAAGTTGTACTTACATTCGGAAAATATAAGGTTTTGTTGACAAAAGAATGGTATGATAAATATAATCACCGTGAGTTATTTAAAAAATGGTATATGTCTTTAAAAAATCAATAGAATGCAAAGAACGGGCAATGCAAAAAGCACTGCCCGTTTTCATATTAAAAATTAAGCATTAACTGCATTTGAGAGTCGATTTGAGAGAAATTTGTACAAGAAATTAATTTATCAACAGCCCATACAGGTCCGAGCATTGGTGATACAATAGAACCTACTAAACCAGTGTTTAACGCTTCTGTATCAGCATTTGAAACATTGGATAATGATATTGCAAAAAACTTTCCATTGAGATCATTGTAAGTCAATGCGGTATCAAGAGGGGCCATTCCCATAGCTGAATAAACTTGAATCCACTGCAAAATAGTTTTAACGTGATCTCCTTCATGTACCCATTGATACCTTCGGTCAGGACGAATTGAATTTTTTATAGATAAAAAACACTGAAGGTTGCTGGATGGAAGGACCGTGTTTCTAAAATAATTAAATAATGAATCCAGATGGCAAGTTATATCTGTACTCAAATTAGGAATGTCGGAGTATGGATCAAAGTTTGTAATGCCAGTGTTTTGCCATAGTGTTCGGATAGTTGAACTATCATATTTTAAGATTACAGCATCTGGATTGCTAGAGATAAGCTCAAAACGTCTACCATAATTTGAATTGGCTGGCGATACAATTTTAGCACTTTGTGTTTGGGGGTAATTTGAAAGTGCTTGTGTTATGTTTGGAAGAAGAAGCTGAGTCCAGTCATTATTTTCAGAATTACGGTTTGGTAATTTTATATAAACATAAACACTATGAGTACCATTTTGAGCGGTTGTTTTATTGGTCGTATTTATTTTGGCTAAACTGTTCCATGCGAATGCAGCATAGGCATATTCAGTCCATTTACCATTACAGTTATTAAACGCCGATCCTGAAGGCAATGAGATATCGCTAGAACCGATGGATGCTAAGTAAACATTGGCATCGTTAAAATTTTGCAGAGCCTGTTGATGCAATGAATGTACAAAGTCACTTATTTCCATCGTAGAAGATGGGAGTCCTGTTCCATATACATCAGCTAAAGTCTCTGTTGTTGGAATGCCAGACGTGACATTATTATTTTTTTGATCTCTAGTATTGATTATAGTTTGAATTGTCGTTGACAGAGCTGATCCAGTAAAATTTATTTTAGGAATATGTGCCATAATGTTTTCCTCCCTGTGTGAAGATGAATAATAATATTTTATCACGAAAGAATGAAAAAGTATATTGGATATTCTTTTAGACGAATAAAATGGTCATGATTGAAATAAAGAACTTGATTTTATTCGCTTAAAAGTATAAAATAAGATGAAATTATAAGTGAGAGGTATGCATATGGAATATATGACTATTCAAGAAGCTGCAAGGAAATGGAGAATTTCAAGCAGACGAATTCAAGTATTATGCTCAGAGAATAGGATAAACGGTGCTGTTAAGTTTGGACGGCAGTGGGCAATTCCAGTGGAAACGGAAAAACCATTGGATGCTAGAATAAAAACAGGAAAATATATCAAGGGAGACAATAAAAATGGCACAGAAGCGTAAATTGAAAATCTTTTCTTTTTTTTCAGGAAGTGGATTCCTTGATTTAGGGTTTGAAACTAATGGTTTTGATATAGAATTTGTTAATGAATTTCATCCAGCCTTTATGAAGGCATATAAATATTCGAGGGAAAAAATGGGCTTAAAGAGTCCGACGTATGGATATTTTAATGGAGATGTAAACGAGTTTTTGGAAAATAAAAAAGATGATATGCATTCGTGGATGAGAGATGCACAAAAAGATGGAAGTTTAATTGGCTTCATAGGAGGGCCACCTTGTCCAGATTTTTCTATTGCAGGAAAAAATAAAGGTAAAGATGGAGATAACGGAAAATTATCACTGTCATATACAAATTTGATTATAGAAATGAAACCAGATTTTTTCCTTTTTGAGAATGTAAAGGGACTTTGGAGAACTGCTCGTCATAGAGCCTTTTATGAGGAATTAAAGGAAAAAATGCAACACGCAGGTTATGTGTTAACGGATAGACTTACGAATGCATTAGAATATGGAGCACCACAGGACAGAGATAGAATATTACTTTTTGGTATTCAAAAGCAAATATTGGCAGATAATCAAATATCAAAATTTTCGTGGGAAAAATATCAAAAGTATTCATTGGAAGAAATTAAAACAATGCCGTGGCCAAGTACTGATATATTTAAGGAAAATAGTAATACTGAGTGCCCAAGTGGAATTCCAAAAGAACTTACAGTGGAATATTGGTTTGAAAAAAATCATGTAATTAAGCATCCAAATGGAAAGGATTATTTTACACCACGAGGGGGATTGGCTAGAATGCAGACGATAGAAGAAGGAGACGTTAGTAAAAAATCATATAAGCGTTTACATCGGTGGAGGTATTCTCCGACAGTGGCTTATGGTAATAATGAAGTTCATTTGCATCCATATAAAGCTAGACGATTATCAGCAGCAGAAGCGATGTCTTTGCAGACTTTGCCGGAAGCATTTGAATTACCGTCAGACATGACTCTTACAGATAAATTTAAAACGATAGGAAATGGTGTTCCTTATCTTCTTTCAAGCGGTATAGCAAAAACTGTTTATGATTTTTTGGAGGGACTTGTTGAATGAAAAAAACATTTAATGATGTACTTGCCGACATCGAGAAAAATCTGATAGGAAAAACTTTACATGGGATATCTGGAACTGCTTCTGCATTTACTATTGTAGAAGTGGACTATCAGAATAATAATGTGGTACTTGATGTGCAAGGAAAAAGAAAAACTTGGACATTTGAAAGGCTGGAAAAGGTCTGGAAGGAAATGTATTATCGACCAGCGGCAAATGTTGAGGTAGTATTCGGTGGATCGGGTTCTAGCAGAAATCAAGTGGAAACCATATATGCAAATTTAGGGTATGTGGAATGGCTTTATGTAAAGAGTAAAAAATGTATAGCATATGTAGGAGATGATACGCATCCATACGGTGAATTAAAACATATGGATGAAGATAAAGAAGTAGAGTACCAAGGATTAATGATGTCAACTAATCCACGCAATCCAATTTTATCTACGGATGAAAATTTTAAAGATGATTCAGATAATGAATATGTACGTGCAGCAGGAGAACTCTGCGAGTATGCGGATGAAAATGGCGTTGCTTTAACTGTAACAAAGGACGAAATTTACAAAGCATTGCAGGAATTTCAGAATCACTTTTCTCCAGAAAAATTACAAGAGCTTTCAGAAGATGACATATTGCAGTATATTTTTTATACTACTGGAGATAATACTAATTCATTATGTTGTTGGCTCGAAATGAATAAAGATTGCCGTAATTATTTTGGAAGCATTTCAGGTGGATCAGCATATAAATTTGGACTTTTTCAAAAAAAGAAACAGGAATATGGATGACAGGAAGTCCTCAAAAACCACAGGAATTATCGGAGGAAGAGGCCAGAAAAATTGGTATAGATATGCGAGATGCTCTCGTCAGAGGGGCAACAATAATAAGAAATGCATCTATTAATACATTAGAGGATTGTGAAAAAATGGATGCTGATCTTCAGGCTGCCATAGGAATACAATATTATAATTGGTCGTGGTTTCACAAATATTTTTCTATGATTTGTCCTGAAAAATTGTCTGGATTTCATTCTACTGATTGGCAGATGCATATTTTAAGAGCAATGCGAATAGTACCGAGTGAAAAATATTATGGTAGAAGTGGCCAAATTGCAATGGTTCAGAATCATGCAAAGTGGCTTTATAGAGAATTTTTTGATGTTACATATGCGAAATTTGGTAATCCACGTCAATTTGTTAGGTTAGGGACATCTGATTCAAGCAAGAATTATGCTGCAGAATGGGCAAAACGTGGAGTTGTAGGAATTGGCTGGAGAGAGCTTGGAAAGTTATCGGAATATATTAAAGGTGAAAGTATTGACAGGAAAGAAATTCAAGAAAAATTAAGCGAGATTTATTATCCAAATGATGAAAGAACGGCTTCCAGAAAAGCAGGTGAGGTATCTAATTTCTATAAATCTGATATAAATACAGTATTTGTTTTGATGGATGGAGAACAATTGATTGCGTTAGCGGATGATGTTGGTTCTTATTTCTACGATGAAACATCTCCGATGGCTCACTTAAAAACGGCAAAATGGAGATTCCCTTTTGAAGAAAATGAGAAAATGCCGGAGAAATCAGAGGGAAAAATGACCTCTTGTTATCCGTTAACAAAAGAAGATAATATTTTGTATTTATATGATAAATATTATTATAGTGATGATCTGGGTAATCATCTTACAGAAAATATAGTAAGTGAATCAGAAAAAAAGGTACGAGGAAGAAAACCGAATTATCATACGGGGTTATATTCAATGCATGAAAGAAACCGTATTGTTTTTGGTGCGCCGGGAACTGGAAAAAGCTATCAGCTAAAAATAGATTGCGAAAAAGAACTAAATGGGACAGTTGGTGATTACGAGCGTGTAACATTTCACCCGGATTATTCCTATTCAAAATTTGTAGGAACATATAAACCTGTTACTGACTCAAATGGGACAATCAAATATACTTTTGTTCCGGGACCTTTTATGCGCCTGTATGTACAGGCTATTAAAAGTGGTTGGACTGAAACACCACAACCTTTTCTTCTTATTATTGAGGAAATAAATAGGGCAAAGGTAGCAGCAGTGTTTGGAGATATATTCCAATTATTGGATAGGGATGATGATGGCGTTAGTGAATATGATATACATGCATCTGAGGACGTAAAAAATTATTTAGCCGGAGCATTAGATGGAAGACCAGAGGATTATCAAAAAATCAAAATACCAGATAATATGTTTATCTGGGCTACAATGAACAGTGCAGATCAGGGAGTATTTCCGATGGATACTGCTTTTAAGAGAAGATGGAACTTTGAGTATCTTGGCATCAATGAAAACGAAGAGAAAATTTCAGGCATTGGAAAAATAGAGCTTGCCGGAAGTGATGAGCCTGTTGAATGGAATATCCTCCGCAGAGCCATTAATGCAAAAATGTCATCGGAGCAGTTTAAGATTAACGAGGACAAGCTGATGGGACCATTTTTCCTTTCAAAGAAAATTATTGCATCCGATGAAAACGGCATGATCATTGATACGGACAAATTTGTAGCAGCATTCAAGAGCAAGGTGATTATGTATTTGTATGAAGATGCAGTAAAACAGGGCAAGCACAGATTCTTTGATGGCTGTGATAACAGTAAATATTCGTCTGTGTGCGATGCTTTTGATGAACTGGGAATGGGAATCTTTGGACCTAATTTCAAGGAAAACTTTTATGATAAACAAAGGGATGAAGTATAATGAGAGTTGTTTCGCAGTATGTCAGGGAACAAAAGCGTTATACGAAAAATGATCTAAAAAGCAAGTTTTCCTTTGACGAAGACGGAGTAGAAAAATTTATAAAAAATCTCAAGGCATATGGGGTATTGAAGAGCGTAAAGAATACCGATGATCAGCTTGAAATGTCTGACCTTGTAGATGATGATATAGAAATCACCGATGAAACGGCTGAGAGTGGTGACTGCCTATATGTATTTACTTATGTTGGAGTCATCACCTGCGGAAGCCGTGTCATAAAGGTGTATCCAAAATATCTGCTGTCAAAGAAAGATGATGATGTTCTGGATGAGATGAAACAGGTTGTTAAAGTTCTGGAGCGTTACAGCCGTTCCGAAGAGCAGATTATTAATGTGTTTAATGGTGATGGCGAGAATAGGAGTTTTAATATTCTTGCCGTCATACTGTTCCTCATTAATGACTATTATGAATATGGTATCTACACGAACAGCGAGGACATCATTGAAGTAAATGGAGAAGGAGAGATCCTCTGGGGAAAGACTATTGATGAGAGTTTTGCACTGATAGAGGATAACCAGCCATATTATATGGAATTGTATACAGAGAAATCTGTAGAAGATGATATGGATTATTTCAAAAGACTTCATGAGTGTGTGCTTACGGAATGCTCTAAACAGCTTCATGCAGCCCAGTTGGATGAACTCTTTGATATGGACAGAATAGAATTGTCAGAAGAAACCTTGGAGGATTTTGGAGACAAGGAGTACATACTTGAAAGGATTGTCAAAGAGCTGAATCTGCAGTTTAATACGCACAGGCAGATAATTCTTAAAACACTGTATGCTTACATATCACAAGACAGAAAGATGCTTGATGAAAATGACGGTATCAGTATGTTTGGAACGACCGCATATCATGCAGTGTGGGAAAAAGCGTGTGCAGAAGTATTTGATAATAAACTAAACACTTCTCTTGGAAAACTGGAGATGGCTGTGCCACTTGCTGAAAAATATCAGGAAAAATCAGAGCGAAAGCAAAAGCTAATAGATATTATTGAAAAACCGATATGGCAAGGAGAAGATACAGAAGCAAAGGCAGCAGACACATTGATTCCAGATTTGATCAGTATTCCGTGTATAGATGGCAAAGACTGGTTTATCATATTTGATGCAAAATATTATAACCTACAGTTAGAAAAAGGAAAGTCATTGCGTGGAAATCCGGGAGTAGGAGATGTTACGAAACAGTATTTGTATCAGCTTGCATATAAGGATTTTATTGAGGCACATCATATAACGGAAGTACGAAACTGTTTTCTCATGCCAACAGAGGGTGATAACTTTGTAGTAAAAGGTATAGCAAAAATTCAGATGCTGGAATCACTTGGCTTGAAAAATATTCAAATAAGGCTGATTCCGGCTGCCGAATTATATGAATATTATTTGTCAGATAAAAAGATAGATATTTCAAAACTGGAATTATAGAGTTTGAATAAATATTGTGGTGCTTTTCTGAATATTGCTGGCAGTTTTTATTTACACAGGCAAAGGAGATATTTATATGGATAAGTATGGAATTAATCCAGCAACATTTGAAAAAATGAAAACGATATGTGAAAAAGTAGCTGGATTTCCTATTACACAGTATGATTGGAATGAAATTGCGAATAAGATTACTGGAAATGGAGCACTACTCAAGTATGACTGGGCAGCAATTCAGGAAAAAGTCAGAACTAATTCGCTTATATTTTCGATGTCAGATGAATTTAGGCAGTATGCAAGCATCGTAAGGGAGTCAGAAGGACTTTCAGAGGAAGAGTTTGAACAAAAGTTTTCAAAAGAAATAAAACGAAGCCGCAAACTAGGGAGAAATGGATGGATTCCATCAGAACATGGAAAACCAAAGCATATTGCGGAATGGAGTGAATATATTCCTAATTCTCCTGAGAAAATAATGGAGTTCTTTGAAAAAGATGATGAAAAAGTCATAAAAAAAATAAAGAATATACTTAGTCGAGTTTACACTCAAAAACCGTATATTACCTATTACCAGAATGGTATAAAGGCATTTGATAATAAAGAGTATATGACAGCGGCACTGTACCTTACAATTTTATTTGAAATAAGGATTTCTAATCTAGTGGAATTTCCTAAAAAGAATGCAAAAAATCAGAGACTTAGATATCAAGATAAATATTCAAGTTACGGATATTCGATACAGAAGAACAAGGATTATGAGAATGCGACAGGCTTTATAGAAAAAAGATTTTATATTCTTAATTTTTATCCAGCTCTTGAGGAATATACCAACAGGTTGTTTTGCTTTGGTAATCTTCCGTTAGATATGGAACAAGAGTCTGAACCAGAACCTGATTATCTGGATAGGACATGGCTTTTACATGGAAGATGCTGTAGGGAAACAACGAAGGTTGATTGTGTCCAGTTGTTAAATGCATTGGATGTCTGCGAGTTTATTTTCAGTAAATTTAAAGATTCCCTATCTGAGGACATTTCAGACAAAACTGTGATAAATACTGAAACATAAATTTTTCTACTGCGGAAAGGAGAAAGTTAGATGGATTGGAACTTGTTCTGGACAGCTTTTGGTGCGATAGGAGCCACATTAGGTGCAACAGCAACAACGGCAGCCGTTATTGTGGCATTATGGCAGACAAAGTACAGTCAGAAGAAAAAACTGAGTTTGGAGTTTACTGATAATTTTCAATTGTACAATCCAAACACAGGAGCATCTTTAAAATTTGTTGGTCTGAGTGTTACAAATGTTGGAAACCGCAAAGTGATTATTCAGACATGGGGAGTGCATTTGAATGAGGGCAGTGCCATTGTAATGCCTCCGCCTGATGTGAAAGGAATGGAAAAATTAGCATATACGAAACTTCCACAGGTATTAGATGTCGAAGAATCAATTGATCTGCAGTGGCAGATAGACCGTTTTCAAACATTTTTGGAATCAAACAAAGATAATATTTGCAAGAATAAGCCGCTTGTATTTTTCGTAAAAGATAGCACAGGCAAACAGTATACAGTAAAAACAAGGAAAAATGCTTCGTGTTATTTCAAGTAGCAGGTGCTATTGACAAACAGAACAAATGTTCGTATAATATAAACATCGCTACAGTAGGATTTATATCGCAGAGAATACATAGAGGTTGGTTCTCTGTCCCTTTATCAGCCGAATGATAGGAGGCGATGGTTACATGACATTTGATATTGGTTCGACAGTGTATATTGTTGAAAATAACCGGATAGTCCGTGAGGCAACAGTAGTCAAGCGGAGTGGAAATTTTTACATTATCCGGTTTGGAACAGACGGAGGTATTCAGGTCAGAGGCAGCAGACTTTTTGCAAGTGAAGAAGATGCTCAAGCATCCATTCACAAAGAAAAAAATAATAAAACGGTACATCGTTCACCGTATAATTATTATCACTAGAGTGACAGAAGGGGATAATACTAAAAAATATGTTGACATTCCCCTTCAATTTTTATATACTGATATTAGCAAGTTAGCGAACAAGCAAGCGTGCTAAAAGATTAACACCTACTAAATGTAAAAGATTAAATGAAAAGTAGAATAGTTAAATAAGAGAAAAGGTGAGAATTATGATGTATGCGAATTTTGGAGAATTTATAAGTAAGAAGAGAGTTGAACAAAAACTCACATTGAGAAAGATGGCAGATTTACTTGGTGTATCAGCCCCTTTTTTAACAGATGTGGAAAAAGACAGACGCAACCCCTTCGATATGGAAAAACTCACACAACTTGCAAAAATACTCAATTTGTCAAAAGAAGAAAACGAGCAGATGCTTGACTTAGCTGGAAAGAAGAGAAATGCAGTAGCACCGGATCTTCCAGAGTATATTATGGAGAGGGACTATGTCAGTGCGGCACTCAGGACGGCTAGGGATCTGGATGCAGGCGAAGAAGAATGGAACCAGTTTGTGGAGGAACTGAGAAAGCGAAAGGGGTAAGAACCTATATATGTATAGACCTGATATTATTAGAAAGAAATCTGGGGCACCAGTCTTAAGTAAAAAAGAGATTGATACGATAGGAGAAAATATTGTCGGAGATTTTATGCCGGAAGCATTGAAATCACCACAAGAGATAGATATTGACCTGCTGGCACAGGATTATCTGGGAATGGAACAGGACTTTCAATACCTGTCTCATTGTGGTGTCTATCTGGGAATGACAGTATTTAATGATACGGATAAAGTACCTGTGTATGATCCCTCAACGAATCGTGCTGAATACATAAGTGCAAAAGCACATACGGTTATCATAGACAGAACTCTTTTGGAAAATAATCAGGAACACAGATATCGATTTACGATGGGACATGAAGCAGGACATGAGTTTCTACATAAGGAGTATTTTGCTTATGACCCAGACCAGCTTACTATATGGGATTTAAATGGGATGTCGCATCCGGCAATGGTGCAATGCAGGGTTGATACAAAGAAACTTGACTGTGCGCAGAATACAACTTGGACAGACAGGGACTGGATGGAATGGCAGGCTAATGCGTTATCATCTGCAATGCTCATGCCAGCATCAATGGTGAGGATGGTTGCGGATAATTATGTCCGGACTGATCTTGAGCATGATTTTTACTATTATGCTCTTGCAGACAAGGTGGCATCGGTATTTAATGTTTCATTTGAAGCAGCAGGATACAGACTTAAAAATCTCGGATATATACCAAGAGAATTTGTTTTAAGCACGGATGTTTTAAATGCTATCTATTGCGGATTTGTGTGTAATTATTAACAGGCTTAGAAAGTATGCGGATTACGCAGTCCGCATATTTTTTTACCCAAAGTGTTAGCAAGTTAGCGAACAACCGAACTAATACGGCTCAATATGAAAAATTTGTCAGAAACGGTATATAATTCCTGAAACATGAATATTATAAAAATATAAGAAATTTTGTCGAATGGTGGAGGTGATTGTCGATGGAAACCATACATAGATGCACAAGGAAATGCCCGTATAACAAGCATTGCTTTGTATGTAAAACAAAAGAACCAGTGAAAGCAAGTATTACTGTGCTTCATAAATGCAAGGTTACGAAGGAAGAAATACCAATAGAGATTGGCGGCTATGACCAGTCAAAGCAGTAATAAAAATATAATATGGACGAGCTTGTAAAAACAGCCACTAAGATGTGCTGATATTACAGTTTCTTTTCAACAGAAATGTATGTGGAGAACACTGTCAAAATCAGAGATCTTAGTGGCTGTTTTTATTCTGCTTTGAATGTGCAAAACCATATTATTTTCACCAGATGATTTCAGAAAAATCTTTGATAAATAGATTTTTACAGAACTGATAACAGATTTATAAGCATCTGAATATCAGCTGACAGGATATCTCTGTAAAAAGAAGATAAAAAATATCTTTCATAATTAATATAGGAAATTTTTATTCGTGTTTGCAAAAAGCAGAAAAGTGTCAGATGAAAAAGCGAATAAAGAAATAGGGAAAAAAATTAGAGAAATATTTCAAATCGGAAATTAGTCTTCCTATTTGAAATTTATATTCATATCAGACGAGGACGAAAGGAGGTGAAAAGCCGTGAGTGCAAATGAGCGAAGAGCAGAGATTATGCGAATTATGGTCGCACGAAGACAGGAAAATATGCAGGTCTTGGCAGCAGAGCTTGGTGTTTCGGATAGAACTATCCGAAATGACATTCTTATACTCACGGCTGAGTATCCTCTGGAAACGACTAGAGGTAACGGAGGCGGCGTCCGTATCGCTGACTGGTATCACCCACATAAAAATATTCTGTCCAAAGATCAGATGACTGTTTTGGAACAGTTGATGGACAAGGCAGATGATGAACAGAAAAAGGTGATTGACCAGATGCTCCGTGAATACGGCTCTAACAAATACAGTCCTACAGTCTAGGACAAGCAGATGACGGTCTGCTGTCCATGAACAATATTGACGAGAACCCCACGGCCATGAGAGCCGAATGTAGAAAGGAAGAATTTATTATGATTAAAAAAGTATTTATCTGCAGTCCTTATCGGGGCAATATCGAGGAGAACAAAAAGAAGGCGGTAACCTATGCAAGGATTACTGTTATGTCAGGGGATATTCCGATTGTCCCACATCTCTATTTTCCAGCATTCCTTGATGAAAAAATTCCAAATGAAAGAATGACAGGCATCGCAATGGGTCTTGAACTCATGGATATGTGCGATGAGGTATATGTATTCGGATTTGATATTACCGAAGGAATGAAGTTTGAACTTGACCATGCAAAAGAAACACGCAAGCCAGTCAGACTTTACGATGAGGACTTTAATCCCGTGAATATCAAAACCATTCCGGTAGATGAAAGGGCTGATGCCAGATACAGAAGCACTATCAGAAATCTGAGGGTGTTGAAATAGGAGGTCCGCCATGTCAGGAACAGTGAATATCTGCTACGGACTTTATAAAGGGGACAGGCTTACGGTCATCTCCAAAAGAGGAAGAAAAATAGCAACAGTCGTAAAAGAATATCCGTACCACATTCTGATGGATTTTGGCGGATATCAGAGAAGCATAAATAAGTCAGATATTTATACTGGCGATGTGAAAATTGAAAGGAGACAGCGATGAGCGAAGGATTATTACAGATGGCAGAAGGATATGAACAAATCGCAGCCGGAATCAGAAAGATGGTTGCTGCACAGGAAAAAACACCTGAGAAAGAAGCAAAGCCTGTAAAGAAGGCAGAAAAGAAGAAAGAGAATGTGCCGGACACACCAAAGGAAGAAGCAACGATTGACATAAAGACAGTCCGTGCTTTCCTTACCGAAAGATCCAGAAAAGGAAAGACATCTGAGATCAAGCATTTAATCGAGCAGCTTGGATATGAAAAATTGTCGGATGTACCGCCTGAGAAACTGCCGGAACTCTATGAGAAAGCGAAGGTTCTCTAATGGGGGCGCACGCAAGATTCTCCCCATCTTCCGGTAAAAGATATTTGAACTGCCCTCCATCACTTCTTCTGGAGGAGCAGTTCCCGGACGAGCAGTCACCCTATGCAGCAGAGGGTTCTGCAGGACACGCAATGGCGGAGCATCTGATTAACAAGTATCTGAAGAAGAGAACTAAGCGCCCGGTATCAGATTATTATTCGGACGAGCTTATGGAAGCAGTGGAAAGTTATGTTGAATATGCTATCAGCCAGATAGAACAGGCAAGAACCGACTGTGACACACCGTTTTTCGGAGTAGAGCAGCGAGTCAGTCTGGCAGAGCGTGTGGACGACTGTTTCGGAACGGCTGACATGGTTATTGCAGATTACCATAAGATTCACATTATTGACCTGAAACTTGGCAAGGGCGTGATGGTTGATGCAGAACAGAATGTCCAGCTTATGATCTACGGACTGGGAGTATTGGATATGCTCGGTTTCTTATATGAGATTGATACGGTGGAACTTACGATTGTCCAGCCGAGGCTCGACCATTTTTCCACATGGGAGATATCAGCAGAAGAACTTCTTGCATGGGGGAAGGATGTGCTTGAGTCGGGAGCTGCAAAGGCACTTGCCGGAGAGGGCGAGTTCAAAGCCGGAGATCACTGCAGATTCT
>ERZ826016.1848-NODE-1848-length-18155-cov-3.335028_pt1 | contig 18155 bp, 11 predicted proteins | sample MGYA00519872_ERZ826016 | MGnify/ENA primary metagenome ERZ826016 (study PRJEB31778, sample SAMEA3449218) | human gut metagenome | biome: human gut; feature: human-associated habitat; material: faeces | place: United Kingdom | collected 2010/2012 ... | reverse complement strand
AGAAAGCCCACGCCGATATGTACAACACCCGTAGCCCCCCTTTGTTTATTAAAGTGAGGCACGGATGTATATAAATACACATCAGGAGGACGTCTTTGTTGCTGTTAGTCATTCCGATAGGTCAAAGTTTGCGAAGTTTTGAACATAAATGACAAACGCTTGTAAACGTCTTCTCAATATAAACATCTCTCCCTCGCCACCCGGAGGCTTTCTGCGGAAGAGACCGTTGCAAATGTATAAAAAAATACGGATGGAAAGGGTAATGTGAATCAGAAACTTTTTGAATACCGGTTATTTTGCCCTCTTTTTTCCCTTTGCCGGGCGAAATGCGCTTGTACTGACATCTTATAAGAAAGAGGAGTGATCTCCCAATTTCGGGCACGAAACAGGCCTTAAACTACAAAAGCCGGGGCGCAAGACCTCGGCTTATATTTTTATCTTCTTATCAGGGAGCTTTTGGGCTCATTGGAGACTTTTTTCAAAAATCTCTGTTCTTTTCGAAGTTCCTGTTTTCTCAAAGGTTGTTTCTATAACATCTTGAACTCATACCCTTCCTCTTTCAGGAATTCAATGGCACGAGGAAGTGCATATTGCAGGTTACCGTTATTCCAAGACTTCAGTGAATCATGGAAAGTGATGATGGAACCGTTGCGTGCATAGCGCTTCACATTGTTCAATACCTGTTCCGGGCGCATCCGTTTACTATAATCACGAGTCACGAGATCCCACATGATAATGCGGTAATGATAGCGCAAGGTATAATACTGCCGGAACCCCATGTGTCCGTGTGGCGGACGGAAGAGATCGGAATGAATAATTTCGTCTACCTTTCTGGCGTTTGCGAGGTAATCCGGATTAGAATATTCAAATCCACGGATGTGGTTGAAGGTATGGTTACCGATGCGGTGTCCGTGTTCTACCACCATCCGGTATTCATCCGGGTGCTTGCGTATATTGTCGCCTACCATAAAGAAGGTAGCTTTAATATGATGCTTTTCCAATACTTCCAGTACCCAGGGAGTTACTTCAGGGATGGGGCCGTCGTCAAAAGTCAGATAGACTGCCCGTTCATTCGGATCCATCCGGAAGATAGCTTGTGGATACAACGCCCGGAAAAGCCAAGGTGGTTGTTCTATAAACATGAGAGTCTGTGTTTTGAAGTATTAGGAAATAAGTATTAAGTATTATACCTTACGGAAAACATGCCGGAAGCTACGTTAATACTTAATACTTATTACTTCATACCTAAATTATTTCCCTTTCATTCTCGTCACGTACTCGTTGTATAATTGTTCGAGTTGTGCGGAATAATGTTTTGCGAGTTTTTCTGATTTGTATTTTTCCATTAAGCGGACTTCAGCGTCAAGCAAGCTTGCATTGTACATGAAGTTTTCGCCTGAGATTGCAAGCTGATTATCATTGAGGCTGAGATACCAAATCATATATTCGAGCGATTTGTTGGCAAGTGCATCGATTATCTTATCTGCTTTCTCTGTCTGGCCTAGTTGATAGTATGATTCTGCCATTTGGAAGGCACCGTTTCTCCAGTCGTAAGGTACGTTGTAAGCAGGTATCATCTTTTCAGCGTAGTCAAGTGCGGCAAGAGCTTTGTCTTTCTTACCTTCTTTGATGAGCTGGCCGACAAGCTGAGTAAAAATACGACGGTGTGTATCACACATACGCATCACATTTTCATCAATATAAATACCCGGTTTGTCAATACCTCCGAACTTGAATTTGTTCATCAGATTGTCGTACATCTTTTCACTGTCGATTTTGCTATCCAGCTTATCAGTATCAAACGGAGTAAAACGATAGGCAAGACCTTCTTGTATGAAATGATTGGTCATACCCAGGTTATTTTCGCTACCTACAGTGATTGCCATATAGATAGGACGTTCCCAGTTAGCGTTGGCAAGCATTTCGAGCATCATCAGTTCACTCTTGTAGAGTGCACGTTTTGAACTACCGTTTGCATCTTTCAGTAAGATAGTCATATATTCGGGGATAGAGTCACCCAATGCTTCCGGTATCTTCATTCCGGAGCGGCGGACAGCCTCTTCATCGATCTTCATGACAATACTATCTGTAGGAATAAGCGGTAATTTGATGTCCTGTCCTGTCTTTTTGAGCAGTTCTTTAAGTTGGTCATTCTTGCCGAGTATCCAACGGTTAATGATTTCTTTCAGTTCATAAGGATTTTCACCAAAGATGGAATGAACAAGTGAAAGTACGGTAGTATCCCCTTGGGCAGCTAATTCATTTGCCTGTTTGAAATAGTTGTCGATAAGTGATCTTACCTCCGGATGGATAGGGATATATTCATTCTGACCTTCTACGTATTCCACGCGATCCCATGTGATAGGGAGTGAAGGTGAATCGTAGGCCGGACGTTTCATCTGGTCGATATACCAATCGGTTTGCAAATAACTCAGATTACAGGTACGCGCATCAGTGCGGAATTCTTCTGTTTCCTGATTGTACCACAGAGGGAAGGTATCGTTATCACCATTCGTATAGATGATCGGATTACCTTCTTCCTGAAGGGTCATCAAGTAATTTTGACCAAAGTCGCGCGCAACGAAGCGTCCGCTGCGATCGTGGTCATCCCAGGTTTGTCCTGCCATTTGAATAGGAACCAATAAGCAAAGTACGGAAGCTAATGCCGCCGCCGGAAGTTCTTTCATCTTACAGTATTCCCGTAATAAATGAATGATACCCGCTACTCCCATACCTATCCAGATGGCAAAGGCATAGAATGAACCGGCGTATGCATAATCTCGTTCACGAGGCTGTGCAGGCGTCTGGTTGAGGTAGAGCACAATGGCAATACCTGTCATAAAGAACAGGAAGAAAACAACCCAGAATTGTTGAATACCGCGTTGGCTGTGATAAGCTTGCCAGAACAGGCCGATCAAACCAAGTATCAACGGTAGACAGTAAAAGACGTTGCGTCCCTTATTGTCTTTTAGATCTTGTGGTAGTAATTCCTGGTTGCCTACTAATAGGTTATCTATAAATGGGATACCTGTGATCCAATTGCCATGTTCGATTTCTCCACTACCTTGAATATCGTTTTGACGTCCGGCGAAGTTCCACATGAAGTAACGCCAGTACATGAAATTCAATTGGTAAGAGAAGAAATATTTGATGTTTTCCCATTGCGTCGGCATGTTTACCATCACCATTTCACCGCATTGGTCGTAAGGAACATCATAACCTTTCACATCTACCCATTGTTTGTAGAGTCCGGCATGTGAGGCACTGTACATACGGGGGAATAGCATGTTCTGTGCATATTCGTATTCGATGCGTCCGGGAAGTTGGATATAAGAGTCTTTTTCGTCCGGAGAAGTCTTTTCCTTACGGATATATTTTACTCCGGTTTCTGATTGGCGAGGTATGCAATAGCCATCTTTTGTGTCGAGTGCTACTTTTGATGAGTAAGCAGGACCGTAGAAGAGCGGACGTGTTCCGTATTGCTCACGACCCAGGTATTCACCTAAAGTGAAGATGTCTTCCGGGGAGTTCTGATCCATCGGAGTATTGGCTGTGGAACGGATTACGATCAGTGCATAAGACGAATATCCGATTACAATCATCATGGTACACAACAAAGTTGTATTCATGGTACGTGCGGAAATACGCCATTTCTCTTTTATCTTTTTCTGTACCTGTGGAGCAAGGTAGATAGTCAATACGGCAATCACTAAAATACCAATTAGGATGCTGCTGGCTCCATGTCCGTAGAACGGAATACCCAACAGGGCAATGGTGAGGATAAAGGAGATAGCCATACGTAGTCTGCTTTTCTCCGTATAGCTTTCGTATATACCCCAGATAAGGGAAGCTGCCAGAATGATGATATAAACCACTACACCTGTATTGAACGGCATTCCCATTCCATTGACAAACATGAGTTCAAACCAACCACCTACTTTCACGATACCTGGAACGATACCATATAATACGGCTGCTACTAGTACGCCCGATCCGATGAGGGCAAGCAATGAACCTTTTGCAGTGGCATTCGGTGTTTTTTTGTAGTAATATACCAATACGATCGCCGGTAGACAAAGCAAGTTCAACAAGTGAACGCCGATACTCAATCCCGTCAAATAAGCAATCAGGATAAGCCAACGGTCACTGTGAGGTTGGTCGGCTACGTCTTCCCACTTCAAGATCAGCCAGAATACGACGGCGGTGAACAGGGAAGAGAAAGCATATACTTCGCCTTCTACTGCTGAAAACCAGAAGGTATCGCTGAATGTATAGACCAGAGCACCTACCAGTCCACTACCCATAATTGTTATGAGTTGCCCTTTGGTAATGTTATTTTCGTCGGTGATGACTAACTTGCGAACTAAATGGGTAATACTCCAGAAGAGGAACAGAATACAGGCACCGCTCATCAGGGCACTCATATAATTTACCATTTTAGCAACAGTGGTTACATCGGAAGCAAATTGAGTAAACAAATTTGCCATCAGCATAAAGAAAGGTGCGCCGGGCGGGTGACCGACTTCCAGTTTGTAGCCGGTGGTTATAAACTCGGGACAATCCCAGAAACTAGCAGTCGGCTCTATTGTAAGGCAATAGACCGTTGCTGCGATGATGAATGTAAGCCAACCCATCAGGTTGTTTACGGTTCTGTACTGTTTCATTAGCACTTATCGTAGTTTATTCGTTAAAAACAGATTAGATGGGCGCAAAGATAATGATTTACGGGCATAAAGTAGAAGAAAGTAAGATTTATTAAGTATCAGAGGGGCGATTTCGTGATTATAAAAAGAATTTCATTGCTTTCAGCTGACTATAAGCCGAAGTGCTGGCGTAGTGTGTCGCATTCGCTATCCATACGTTGCTGTTCGGGGAGCGGTTGAACGTCTCTGATCAGCTTACGGAATAAATTGCATTCGCGGAGGATTTCTTGTCGGACATCGAGGTCGACAGATTGCCAATCGATGTTGTTATTGCGGAATGTTTCAAACGAGCGAATATAGTTTCTGGGGTTATAAATGTTCCGGGCTTGATGAGGATCACCATGATCGCCATGAAGTTTGAAATGGGCGTAGGTATAAAGTATGTGGGCTCTACCATATTGGTAAGATTCCCTACCGAAAGCCATACATGCCGACTGTTCGGTCCAATAGGCAGCATTGAGCATTTCGTTGAAGTTGCCGGCTCTGAATAGGCGAAATGTTTTTGCCATCATAAATAAGTAAGACAGGGGGTGCCCCACGCCTAATCGTTCAACGTATTCGCTTATCATTTGACTGAATTCAATAGCTTGTTTATGATCCTCAATGGCGGTACTGTAGCAACTGAGTACATAGCATACCATCACCGTTCCTTCGGCACAAGTCTCAATTTCAGCAGGAGATGTATTTTCGCCTATTTCTTCGGCAAGGTCGATGAATTGCATCATTGTTTTAAAGAAAGTAAACCAATCACCTTTGAGCAAGAAAGTTTTGCTGCGTAGTAATATAGCTTTAAGTCGTGTATGGGGGGCAATATGTACATCGGACTTTTGGAAAGAGAGGCGAGCGAATAACGTTCGTTTCGTGACTGCCAATCTTGATGTGTCGATGATTTCAAGTGCTCGGGAGGCCTGTCCGATTTCCAAGCATGCCATAGCATGGTAAAGAGGAGCATCTTGATGATTTAGTCCTATTTTTAATTCAGCAATGCGTTCGTAGCAGAATGCGGCATCAGCTCCACGACATTGACTGGAAGCAATGTGAGCCAATCGTAGGTAGTGCTTGATAACTTCTTCTGGCAACAGAGCTGGGAGTGGACGACCGATATAGAATTGGGGTATCTCTTGCATTGACTGTGATGATAGTAGCTTCCACAATGTTGAAAGATATGTGTTGTTGAGGACGCTGACTGTGCTGGGTGAGAGAGCAATAGAGAAGACTTTCTCGTTCAATTTCTTGAGGTCATCATCTTCCATGGGGAGATGCCAGATATCGGAGTAGATAGAAGCTACAGCTTTGGCGGCACGCGCGAGTCGAACAGGGTCCGCGAGATACCAGTCGATAAGTTTAATACCGATGGCAGCACGGAAGGGAGTTCCCCAGCAATTCTTCACATCTTGATTCCAACTACTTTCTACAAAAGTCAGCCGATCGTTATTGCCTTTACAAAATTGAATAATGTAAGGGCGGATCACCGACCATTTGGCTTGTGACATACCGGTGGCATTCAGAAGATCGGATTCGGATATGCCGATAGGCATTAGAGAGATAGCAACAGTGGCTTCTGCGAATTCACGTAAAAGACCGATTTTATGGAAGGTATCGCGTCCTTCATAAAGAAGTCCGGAAAAGATGGAGAAACTGGAACTATCGACTAATTTTGCTATTCGGTCATCCAATTGCTCTATTGAACCGAAATTGACTAACGAATTGAGTAGAACCTTCAATACAGTAGGGTCGTTGGAGTGACGTCCGGCAGTAATGGCTTTGATTTGTTTTTCGGTAAGACGCTTACCGAAGCGTCGGGTAAAGTTATTGATAAACTCCGGTTGCATCTGTAGAGTGAGGCCGTGAAAGGTGATACTTGGGCAGGCGTATCGATATTGAAGAATGGTAATGAGTGGCGATGTGGAAGCGGCTGCAAATGCTACATGAATATTGCTGGGCAGGGAGTCGATCCACTCCATGATGCGTTCTACTTCGGAGGCATCGAGTTGTGAAGAATTATCTACTGCTATCATACTCCATTCGTCTTTGGAAAGGCGACACTGTTCAAGTGACAAAAAACCGAGAAAGGCATCGACCGGATCCTGTCCCGGATCGGCTATTTCAAAATCGTAGTAGATGATTTTATTGTTTGGATATGTGCGGCGGAGATCAATGACGCTATATGCCAGACCGGTAGAGGTCCCTGAACCCGACGGACCTTTGAGGAGAAGGAGCTGATTGCCGTCTTCAATCCATTTATCGAAGTTACGGCGAGTTTCAGAAATCTCGCAGAGGGTATCGGAGCGACGTTTAAGGGCGAACTCATGGCGACCTTTAAGAACATCAGCGGCATTAACGGTATCAGCAGGATATTCGGTTTCAATCATAGCGATGATTTTGTTCATGAGGGTTTCACCGAGTTGTTCGGGAGAGGAATAGTCGTAGACAGGATATTTATTTTGGGTGCGAATTTTCTTCTTGAGCAGAGAAAGGCGGTATTCTGCCACAGATCCGGTAGCTTCTTTGAATTCGTCGGGCACCTCCATTTCAGCGGAGCGAATGAAGAAACAAGCATGAGGGATGTCCATATCACGAAGCACACCATATTCTATTTCTATTTCGGTGATACTGGCCGATTCTGCTACTTTGGCGTTGAGCCAGGGACGCTGATCTTCTACTGATGGGCGAAGTCCGGTAAGTTCCGATTCAGTAGGCATCCAGCCGTAACGAGAACCAAGGAGGCCAATGAAGAACGGACGGGAGTTGTCGACTTCCTCTAAGCAAGTAGTAAGCACCAAACCATTGCGACTCTCCTCTTCGGGGATTCCCCAACGCAAGTCGATAGGAATGAATTCGAGGAAACGGGTAGCGCAATATTGATGGATACGAGGAAAAATGTAAGTGACGAGATAGTCACGCTCAGTGTTCATGTCGCGAAACGTCGAGGATAGAAAAAGCTTGATGCGGCGGAAGCTATGTTGGCTGGTACTCATAGTTGGTATTGATTTGTAGTGTGACGGAGGTGGAGTTTGTACATAACCAAGAAGGCATAAAGGTGTTTTTCATCATCCGGAAACGAAACCTAATGATGGTGATGATGCTCTCCAAGGATACGATGTGGAAGTGTTCCATGTCCAAGTAATTCGATCGGACAATTAAAGTTCTTTTCCAACCATTCTGTAGTGACCTCTGTATCCGGATGATAATCCAGTGTCTCATTGATACAGGCAATGGATTTCACTTGCTGAAGCACTGTGCCGATATCATGGCTGACGAGAATAATAGCGCACTCTTTATTGATTTCAGCCAGCAATTCGTACAAACGTGCTTCGAAACGTTTGTCGATATAGGTACTTGGTTCATCAAGAATCAAGGCGGAAGGATCGGAGATAATGGCACGTCCCAATAGAGCACGTTGTAGTTGTCCGCCACTTAATTGTCCGATAGCGCGATGTTCGAGACCTTCCAGTCCCATACGGGAAACGATTTGTTTTCCTTTCTCTTTTTGTTCCGGCGTAAAGCGTGAGGTTAGCGATTTCTGAATGCTTAAACCTGACAAGATTACTTCTTCTACTGAAATAGGAAACTTCCGGTCGATGCTGTTGTATTGCGGGAGATAGCCGAGAGAAATTTCTGAGCTGGAAGTTGGGATTTGAAAATGGTTATCGTTTTGTCCGATATGAAAGATTATTTCCCCTCCGGTAGGTTTCAACAGGCCTAGGATACATTTGATTAATGTCGTTTTACCTCCTCCATTGGGACCGATAATACCTAAGAAATCCCGTTCGTAGATATTGAGGTTTACATCATGAAGAACGGTACGACCGTCGTACCCGGCAGAAAGATTCTTTATTTCGATGATGGGAGTTGCAGCCATAGTTATTTCCTACTTGTAGTTTGATATTATTGGAACAAAGGTAAGCAATTAAATGATAAAATCCAGAAGTTAGTCAAACAGCTACGCACTCAAGCCAATGAAATATTCAAAGAGTTCTTGGGTGCAGATTGTCCGTTTATCAAGGTTTCTCAACAGGCATAAGTGCATTTGCCACATTCAGCATTTCCGTTTCCCAATCATAATTTAGCGGATTGATGGGGACCACGCGTGTTCCCGTTTGCTGCGCTATTGTCTCTGCATTTCTTTTGTCAAACTCTGGTTGTACGAAGATAACTTGTACGTTTTCTTCTTTACATAAGTCTATCAACTCTTTCAAATGGGCAGGAGAGGGTTCTTTTCCTCCCTCTTCGATAGAAATCTGATGTAACCCGTAGTCGCGGGCAAAGTAGGAGAGAGCCGGATGATAAATCATAAATGCTTTAGCCGCTTCAGGCTTTGACAACTGCTCACAAATGATACTATCAGTATATTGTATACGTTGGCAGAGAGAATCATAACGTGCGAAATAATAAGCTTGATTGGCTTTATCGAGCGTGCAGAGTGCTTTATAGGTGTTTCCGGCAATGATCAAAGCATTGGTCGCAGAATTCCATATATGAGGCTCTATAGAGTGAATATGACCATCATGAGACGTATGTCCATGTCCCGGATCTTCATTACTCAGGATAAGATCTACTCCTTTTGAAGTATCGAACATCTGTATATGCGGAGTATTATTCATTAAACGATCCATCCATGTTTGTTCAAATCCGATATAGCCGATTCGGAAATACGCTTTACTATCCCCCAAGGATACAAGTTGCTGCGGGACAGGATCATAAGTCTCCGGACTAGAACCTTTGGGAACCATACTGACTACCTTAAACTTGTCGCCGGCAATTGCTTCGGTGAAGTAACGTTGCGGTTCCAAGGTAACGGTGATAACCGGTTTTTCACCTTCTTTATCGTTTGACTTGGATGAATTTCCTGTGCAAGCTGCCAGTAAAAGACAGGTGCTGAGCAACAAGAAAGTACATTTATTTTTTAGTTGTTTTTTCATGACTGGTTCTTTTAATTTCTTTGATTGTTATACTTGTTTGCGGGCTCGTAATATTTCCCGTTTACCTCCCGGAGGGCCCGGTAAACGTTCGACTACAAATCCTGCGGTTTGCAACATCCTCCGGATTACTCCTTTGGCACAATAAGTGGTCAGAATCCCATCATTGCTTAATAAAACATATAAACGGTTGAATAGTTCTTGAGACCACATTTCCGGCTGTTTTTCGGGGGCAAATGCATCGAAATAGACGATATCAGGGCTGTCTGGCAGAGAATGGAAGATCCATTCGTTAAAGTCTGCCTGTACTTTCCGCAGGGTGAAGTGTGGACTGAGGCAGACTTCTTCTTCCCAAGGTGAAATGTGAAGCTGTTTAAACAGTTCGATAGCTGTTACTGGTTGGTTATTTATGGTTAGTTGTTCGCTATCCTTGATATAGCCTAGTTGTTCTATCATCGACCATTCTAGAGGGTAGAGTTCTAATCCTGTATAGTGTATATTCCGATGGTTTCTTTCTGCTTCCTCAAGCGTAAGCCAGGCATTTAGTCCTGTGCCGAAGCCAATTTCCAGAATTCGGGGTGAGGGCATATCAGATGCTTCCAGTCCCATGTGGATGAAAATGTGTTGCGATTCTGTACGTGCCCCTTTGATTGAATGATAATGCTCATTCAATTCGGGTACAAACAGAGTTGCACTTCCGTCGTCGGTTTTTTCAATTACTCTTTTCATCCTATTTTAATTTCTTATCTTTATGTTTCTTTTCTTTTATCCTGCAACTATGTTCCAAGCATTCTCCAATACATATAGTAGAAGAATATAGCGCAATAGTTTACCTATAAACATGGAAGTGACAGTAAGCCATGTGTTGCTTCGCATAAATCCCAGTGCAATGGCTACTACTTCGCCAATGGCAGGCAGGAAGGTAAAAAATGCCATTAATGCCCCTTTCCCTTGCAGGAAGGTAACCATCTTGTCTATTTTCTCTTTCTTTACTTTAAAGTATTTCTCAATCCAGCTTATCTTGCCTAGACGACCCATGTAATAACAAGTCATTCCACCCACCGTATTGCCCAAAGTAGCAGCAAGTATACACGCAGTAGGATTTAGGCCGAGTTTTACTAATGTAACTAGCACGAGCTCAGAACTGAAAGGTATAATACTTCCTGCTAACATGGCCGAAATAAACAATCCCGGCAATCCCCAATCAATGAGAAGCTGTATGGTTGAATCTATAAAAGCGTCCATATATTAAAACCGAATAAAAGGATGAGGCTAACCATCGTTATAATGAAAAACACATTGGATGTTTTACTGTTGGTCAGCGTAAAAAGGTGTCCGATCAAGATACTGCTGCTTATCATCAGAAGTGGTAGAAGGTCGTTGCACTGTATAGGTTGTAAAGCTATCAGCACCCGGCCAAAGTGCGGGGCAATGTCCAGCCCCGCCGCAAAGTAAAGCTATCAGCAAAAAGAGGAAAGCAGTCAACTCAATGAGAAACTGCAAATAAGCGCGCGTGCGTATCTTGTCTTCAAAACCGGCAACAATACAGTGAGCTGTACTGACAATATACAATACAAGCAAGAAGCCAAGTGTTGCAAATTCCCAGGGTTGCAAGGATTGTAAATCGAAGACATTTCCAAACGAAATCAGATCGTAGAAAGGTTGGTAGAACAAGGCCATCTGACCGTAGAAGAAGGCGTGTCCGAATAACATCCAATAGGGAAGCATCCATCCCAATATCGCTGCACAGAAACTGCGTGGATTGAGTGATTGAAAACGGTAAGCTCCGAGTAACCACAACACCGACAGGAAAGTGAGCTGAGGAAAAAAGATACTTCCTGCTCCGATAAAGAAGAAGGAATAAAACAGATTGCCTGATGTTTGCGATTGTTGATAGCTGTTGAATAAAAAATAAAGGGAGATCAAAAAAGCAAGAGCAGCAATGTCTCCGGCATATAACAGGTGCATTTCCGGGCAGACAGTAACTAGCAGAAAGTAAATCGCTGTCTGTACGGAAGCCCGCATACGTATGATGGTAAAACGGTTGTTTATCTCGATCAGGAAATAGCCGATAATTGCATATACCAGATAGCTGAAAATACGGTCTGCCCATGAGGGGAGCAATAGGGAACGGGTAGACTGCCAGATAGTAGAACCTCCTTCTTTGCCTAATGAGGAAGTGAGGTCGGGCAATAAGAGGGAAGTCAGCACCCAGAAGAGAGTGCAGATAAGGATGACGGCTGGTAATGTCCAACGTCCTGCCGTTATCTGGCCTTGTAATCTTTTGTTCCTCATTAATTAAAGTTTAGCAAGAAATTTATTGTGTATTTAGTCTCTGTCTTTGAGTCGTTTACTATCCCTATCTGTATACCGTAGTGGGCATATAGATCCACCGTACCGTACATATATACCCACCATGATGAGTATATATGTTTACCAAACGGTTTTACTACCCCTTGTTTTACAGGTCAAATCCAATGTCGCGGCGGAAGTATTTCTTGTCGAAATCTATCATATCCGCCACTTTATAGCTCTGAGCCAATGCTTCTTCTTTAGTTGCACCGTAAGAGCAAACTGCAATAACACGTCCTCCATTTGTTACCACCTGACCCTCTTTCTCGGTTGTTCCGGCATGGAAAATGATACTGTCCGTGGTGGTAGCTTGTTCCAGTCCGCTGATAGGGAATCCTTTCTCGTAAGCTTCGGGATAACCGCCACTAACAAGAATCACACAACCTGCGGAGCGTGGGTCCATAACCAATTCCTTTTCGTTAAGATTGCCTGTGGCTGTACCTTCCAGCAATTCAACGAAGTCGCTCTGGATACGAAGCATTACACTCTCTGTTTCCGGATCGCCCATACGAACGTTATATTCGATTACCATCGGTTCGCCTTTTACTCTGATCAATCCGAGGAAAATGAAACCTTTGTACGTGATATTTTCTTCTTTCAACCCGTTGATGGTAGGTTCGATGATTCGTGTACGTACTTTTTCCATAAATTCTTCGTCTGCAAATGGGACAGGAGTTACGCTACCCATACCACCGGTATTGAGGCCTTTGTCACCTTCTCCGATACGTTTGTAGTCTTTGGCAACGGGAAGTACTTTGTAGTTCTCTCCATCTGTAAGTACGAATACGGAACATTCGATACCACTCAGGAACTCTTCGATAACGACAGTTGCCGATGCAGAACCAAACATGCCCCCAAGCATTTCTTTCAATTCTTTTTTGGCTTCATCCAGTGTAGGCAGGATCAAAACACCTTTTCCAGCACAAAGGCCGTCTGCTTTCAGTACGTAAGGAGCTTCCAGCGTTTCAAGGAAGGACAGTCCTTCTTCAAGGTTATTGGCTGTAATGCTTTTGTAGCGTGCTGTCGGGATATGATGACGCATCATGAAACCTTTCGCAAATTCTTTGCTCCCTTCTAACTGTGCTCCTTTGGCAGAAGGACCGATAACGGCAATATGTTTCAATTCGGGATGATTCTGAAAGTAGTCGTAGATACCTTGTACCAACGGATCTTCCGGACCTACAACAACCATATTGATATTCTCTTTTACAGCAAAAGCACCGATTGCATCAAAATCAGTAGCTTTGATATTTACGTTTTCGCCTACGGTGGTGGTTCCTGCATTTCCCGGTGCAATATACAACTTTTCTACTTTTGGACTTTGGGCAATTTTCCATGCAAGTGCATGTTCGCGGCCGCCCGAGCCTAATAATAATATCTTCATAATCAGTAGGTATTATAAATGTTCTTCAAAATATCGGGTAATTTTCTCGTGTAAGTGTACGCGGTCGCGACCTGAGACATTGTGCTTATGGCAGGGGTAAATAAACAGGTCGGGATAAGTACGTGCGTCTACACAGGCTTTCATAAACGAAAGCGTATGCTGTGGTACACATGTATCGTCATGGTCGTCATGAATGATCAGAAGACGTCCTTTCAGTTGTCCTGCAAGGTTTTTAAGGTTGCATTCCTTATATCCTTCCGGATTGCTTTGAGGTGTGTCCATATAGCGCTCGCCGTACATTATTTCGTAATATCCCCAATCGATAACGGGACCTCCGGCTACACCTACTTTAAATATCTCCGGGTAACGGAGTAGGAGAGCAGTAGTCATGTGTCCTCCGAAGCTCCATCCATGTACACCGATACGGTTACCGTCTACATAAGGGAGAGACTTCAGATATTCGATTCCTTTTACTTGGTCCTTACCTTCTTCGATACCCAAATGGCGGAAAGTAGCATTCTCAAACTCTAAACCTCGGTTAGAACTACCCCGGTTGTCGATAGTAAACATGATGTAGCCTTTGTTTGCCATGTAAATGTCCCATCCACGTGCACCGTTCAGCCATCCGCCTGTCACACATTGTGCGTGGGGACCACCATAGACATAGACAATGACAGGATATTTCTTGTTCGGATCGAAGTCTGCCGGTTTCATCAATCGATAGTATAGATCAGTGGTACCGTCCGCTGCTTTGATCGTTCCGGTTTCGAGAGTAGGCATTTGATAACCTTCATACGGGTTTTTAGATTGAAGTAGATTGATACTTTTGAAGTTTTTAGTATCTACCAAATCGATAGTACGGGCTTTATTTTTAGCAGAAGAAAAGTCAATGAGATAGGTACCCGAAGCATTGAGTATTCCGTTATGCTGACTTTCTTTGCAAGTATCGAATGGCTGATTTATCTTTCCGTTGCTGACATTAACAACAAAATGTCCACTTTTCAAACCTTCTATGGCTGTGAAGATAACTTCTTTCTTTTTTGTGTTAAAGCCCATTAATTCACTTACTAACCAATTTCCCTTTGTTAGTTGTTTCAGTAGTTTACCTTCCGTATTATACAAATAGAGGTGATTGAAACCATCTTTTTGACTTTGATAAATGAATTTACTATTGTCCCAAGGTAGGAAAGTAATCGGATGTTGGGGCTCTACATATTTGGGATGACTTTCTTCGAACAGAATCTTTACCAAGTCTCCCGTTTCTGCATTGTATTGGCAAAGTTTGGCATGGTTTTGGTCACGATTCAATTCAATAAGATAGAGGCTTTTTTCATCCGGTGCCCAACTAATATTAGTGAAATAGCGATCGGTAGGATCACCTGCATTCAGATAGATACTTTTTCCTGTTTCCGGGTTGTAAATACCTACTTTTACCTTATGACTAGTCATTCCCGCCATTGGATAACGGATATTGTTTACTTCTCCCACACGTGTCGTAATGTCTACAAGCGGATATTGTGTGACCATACTTTCATCCATGCGGTAGAAAGCAAGTAGGTTTCCTTTTGGACTCCAGAATGTACCTTTCTCAATACCGAACTCATTGCGGTGTACCGATTGTCCGCAAACGATTCCTTCAGGTTCATCGGTCACTGCCTGATCGTTTACATATAGGTTGTTTCCTATGGTGTATGCCACTTTCCCACTAGCTGCACAATAATCTTGATTACTTGCTTTCTCTTTCAGTTTGAGTGAACTGACTAGTTGATCTGTCATAAAGTCATATACAATATATTTACCCGGTAGAGTCAATAGTAGTTGTGACTTGTCCGCCCAAGGGAAGCTAACAGAATATAAATGAGATAGCTTTCCTAATTTGTTAGCCTCTAGTACTTTGTTGATCTGCTCCCGAGTAACGAGCATTGTTTCTTTACCCGTTTGGAGCTGAATTGTATAAATTGTATCAATACCCGGTTTAATGCATTCATCCCCCCACCATTGTAGCGCGTAGAGGTTTTCTGCATATCGGTATGTTTCGCCACCCGGAATTAAGTCATCCAGTGTCAGCTTTTTCATTTCTTGTGCCATAACATTGATTACCATTGGCAGTGCCATCAATAACAAGATGGTTCTTTTTCCAATTTTATTCATTGTTTTCTTCTTTATTATTTATTTTAAATCTATCTATTGTTACTCTTCCAAGAGTGGTCGTTTTTATCTGAACGACTGCATTTAATTTAGCGAAATCCAAAAATAATTCATCACATAGCTTTTCGTAGCTCTCTCTGTCAGACGATACTGTTATTTAAGTTTTAGGTTATAGTTTATGACCCAAAGCTGTGTATCAATTAGTTAATGAGGAGTAATGATTGGACTTGTCATTAACTATTCATTCTAACTATTCTTCAGTCTTCTTAGGAATTCTAGGCTCCCGATTACCTCTGAATTCTCTCGGTGTTTTCGGATCTCTTCCTTCCTCTCTGGATCCACCCTCTCTGCGTGGTTTGAACTCTCCTTCTCGTCTTGGTCTGGATTCACCCTCTCTGCGTGGCTTAAACTCTCCTTCCCGTCTTGGTTTATATTCTCCCTCTCTGCGTGGCTTGAACTCACCTTCCCGTCTCGGTCTGGATTCTTCATCTTTACGTGGCTTAAATTCCCCTTCTCTGCGAGGTCTGAAGTCTTTTCTCTCTTTGAATTTTGGAGTAAATCCTTCTTCCCCCTTGTTTTTATCTTCTCCTTGTCCACCTTCTTCTGTTTCCTGGCTCTTGAATTCTTTGTATTTTCCATCAAAAATTTCATATTTCCGGAACTCACACTCCAGTGGACCATTGAACAATGGAATCTTTTGATTTGCTTTCAAACCTATCTGGTCAAAACATTCTTCGCGGTAGGAAAGTACCCATGCCTCATTTCCAACAAAAGCATGTTTCAGACGTTCACCAATCATCTGATACAATCCGAGCAAGTCATTCGTAGAGATACGTTCACCATAAGGAGGATTTGTTATGATAATTGATTTCTCTTTCGGTTGTTCGAATTGCTGGAATGGTTGCAGTTTCAGTACTACGTCTTTGGATACACCGGCAGCTTTTATGTTGTGAGTTGCAATCTCATTAGCTTTCGGGTTATTGTCATAACCGTAAATCTTATGCTCAAATTTGCGTTCCTGGCTATCATCATTATAGATATCGTCGAACATATCCGCATCAAAATCCACCCACTTCTCGAATGCAAATCCTTTGCGAAAGACTCCTGGGGCAATGTTTCGAGCAATGAGCGCTGCTTCGATAGGAATTGTACCCGAACCACACATCGGATCGATCAAGTCACATTCTCCACGCCATCCAGTCATCAGGATCATGCCTGCTGCCAATACTTCATTCAATGGAGCTTCTACCGCTTCCAGACGGTATCCACGACGATGAAGAGATTCACCTGAAGAGTCTAATGACAATGTACAAGTAGTCTGTGCGATATGTATATTCAATAAAATATCCGGATTATTGATGCGCACTGACGGACGTTTCCCAGTTTTCTCACGAAAATAATCTACGATGGCGTCTTTTACTTTGTATGAAACGAACTTCGAATGGCGGAACTCTTCGCTAAACACTACCGCATCTATAGCAAATGTCTTGTCAGCGTCCAGATACTCCTCCCAAGGAATTTCTTGAATCTGACTGTAAACCTCATCGGCATTTTTAGCGGTAAAATGCTTAATTGGTTTCAGGATGCGAATGGCAGTACGAAGGCAGAAATTTGCTTTGTACATCATACGCTTATCTCCTGTAAATGAAACCATGCGGCGTCCTATCTGAATGTCGTTGGCTCCTAATGTTGTCAGTTCTTCTGCAAGTATCTCTTCCAATCCTTGGAAAGTCTTGGCAATAATCTCGAATTGTTCGCTCATATATTGTAATTTGAATTTATTTCTTAGCTTTAGTTTGTACTATTTTCGCACCTGCAGGCACATTTTCTGTTACCCAGATGTTACCTCCTACAGTGGCGTCTTTTCCTATGGTGATTCTGCCTAAGATAGTGGCGTTGGAGTACACAATAACATTGTCTTCCAATATTGGATGACGAGGAATACCTTTGATGGGTTTTCCGTCTGCATCCAAGGGGAAACTCTTAGCTCCTAATGTAACACCTTGATATAGCTTAACGTTATTTCCGATAATGCTTGTAGCACCAATTACTACACCCGTTCCATGGTCAATCGTAAAATAACTACCTATCTTAGCTCCCGGATGGATATCAATACCAGTTTCGCTATGTGCCATTTCCGTAATGATGCGGGGAATCAATGGAACACCTAACTCTAATAATTCATGTGCAATGCGGTAATTACTGATCGCTTTAATGGCAGGATAGCAACAAATCACTTCACCATAACTTTCGGCAGCAGGATCACCATTGTATGCGGCTTCTACGTCAGTTGCCAATATTTTTCTCATACAAGGCAACTTACTGATAAACTTAGCGGCAAGTCGAGCAGCTTCCTCTCTTTTGGAGTCGGAACAAGTATTACATTTACCTTCTGCTGTTCCAAAACATAGCCCTGCCAAGATTTGCTCAGATAGCAAATCATATAGCTTTTCGATATTTACACCGATGTGGTAATTGATTGTACGACTGTTGATTGTAGAATTACCATAATATCCGGGAAAAAGAATGGAGCGTGAAAGCTCGATAATCTCATACAAGACTTTAGCAGAAGGCAGTGGTTCGCCATCTTTGTGCTGATGAAACAGTCCTTTGTAAGATTCGCTTTCCGATAGCTCATCGACTGCCTGT
>ERZ826016.1847-NODE-1847-length-18160-cov-13.777575_pt1 | contig 18160 bp, 16 predicted proteins | sample MGYA00519872_ERZ826016 | MGnify/ENA primary metagenome ERZ826016 (study PRJEB31778, sample SAMEA3449218) | human gut metagenome | biome: human gut; feature: human-associated habitat; material: faeces | place: United Kingdom | collected 2010/2012 ... | reverse complement strand
GCACCGAGCTGATGACGAGCTTTGTCCACAGCGCGATGTATCAGATCGTCAACACGCGCCTCATCACGGGGAAGAAGACCGTCATCTCCACGAACCTGAGCCCCGACGAGCTCGGGCGGCGCTACGGCGCGCCGGTGCTGTCAAGATTGCAGGGAGAGTATCAAATGCTGCTCTTTTTCGGCGAAGACATCCGCCGGCAGAAGAGAAAATGAATACAAAATGTAAAAAAGGCTCCGCAGAATACTCTGCGGAGCCTTTTTTCTTGCTTTTTACGGCTTGTGGATCACGGCGACGGCGCAGGGCACGCGGCCGGGACAGTAGGCGTAGTCGACATCGTCGTAGCCCGCCGCGGCGATAAACTGCTTATACGTGTCGAACGTGAACTGACGCTTGAAGTCCGCGCCCGCCTTGCCGACGGTCGAGGCAAAGCCGCTCGTTTTGCCCTGCTCGCTGCGGTTCATATAGGTCGGGACGATGATCGTGCCGCCGCTGCGGCAGACGCGGTCGAGCTCGGCAAGGGCCTTGTACGGCTCGTCGAGCAGGTGGATGACATTCGCGGCGATGACCACGTCGAACTGCCCGTCCGGTTCATCCAAGTGCAGAATATCGGCCTGACGGAACGTGACGTTCGGCAGCGCGCCGTATTTCTTCTTCGCCCGCTTGAGCATGTTGGCGGAGAAGTCCGTCGCGAGAAGCGTCCGGCAGCGCTCGGCGATGGCGCCGGTGAGAAGGCCCGTGCCGCAGGCGCATTCGAGCACCGCGTCGTCTGGTGTGATACGGGAACTGACGGCGGCAATGAGCGCCTTGTGCGTTTCTTTATTAAAGATGTCGGCGAAGAGGTCATAGACCCCCGCGACGTTGTCCCAGAACATGAGTATTTTCCTCTCAACGTGATTTGTTTTTCTACACGATAGCAGAAACGCGCGGAAAATGCTACTCTCAAGAGAAAGAAAAAACGAAAAATTAAGGGAGAGGATCCTGCTTTTTGTGCTTTTTATAAAAAGACTTGCCATCGGCGCACGGGTGGTATATAGTCTTTATAAAGATTTCGCAAAGAAACTGCGTTTTTGCGTTAAGGAGTCGAATGATGAAACGAATTTGGTCGCTGTTTGCCGTGCTGGCGCTGCTGTGCGCGCTGACGATTCCGGCGCTGGCCGCCGCGGGCGGTACGGCGGACGCGGAGCCCGCTGCACAGACGGTGAGCGAGGAAGAACTCGCGCGCTCGGAGGAGAACACCACCAAGGTGCGCAAGATCTGGGCGGTGGCGGCGCTTATCGGTGTGGCGTGCTTTGGCGGCGCGCTGGGCATGGCGCATTCGGTCGCGAAGGCGGCGAACAACATGGCCGAGCAGCCCGAGGCGGCGGGGCAGATCCGCACGTCGATGATGATGGGTCTTGTGTTTATCGAGACGGTCATCATCTATGCGCTGATCATAGCCATCCTGATCATCTTCGTATTGTGACGATAACGAGAAAAGTGGAATAGAGCGGCGGAAGGGGGCAGCACTGTCTCCTTCCGCTGCTCTATTTATTGAAGAAAAAGGGGAGGGGTCAGGGCTCTGTTAAGAAGACGAAAAGATGCTGTAAAGCGGCGGTTAATCATGAAGGAAGACTTGCATTTCCTGCGTGCAGGTGGTATAAATAAGTGCTGCATCCCAAGCAGAAATTGGATGATAGAAACAAAAGGGGGTAGGGCGCGTGGATAAGAAAAAGCGAACGCGCGAGCTGATCGTGTTCGCCGTGATCGTGCTGGCGCTGCTGGCCGGATGTTTGCTCACGCCGTCAGGCGGCGAGAGCGAACCGATCCAGGAGGTCATGCGTGACGCGGTGCTGCACGAGCAGAACAAGGTGAGCCTGTTTGGCCTGATCGAGGTGAACCCGGGGCTCATCTCCGCCTACATCGTGACGGGTATTTTAATAGTATTCGCCCTTGTGTGCCGGCTTTTTGTGATCCCAAAATTCAAATATGTGCCCGGCAGGTTCCAGCTCGTTTTAGAGCAGATCGTCGGCATGTTCGACGGCCTGGCCGAGGGCAGCAGCCCGCACCGCAATAAATTCCTGCGGGCGTACATCTTCACCGCCGGTGTTTACATCTTTGTCAGCACGCTCTTTGAGCTGCTCGGCATTCAGGTGGTGACCACATCAGGCCACGCCGTCAGCCTGCCCGCGCCGCTGTCCGATATCAACGGGGCGATCGCGCTGGGCGTGATGAGCTACGGCGTGATCCTCTTCGGCGGACTGATCGCCGCGGGCGTGAGGGGATTTCTGCACGCGCTCAAGGATTTCTCGCTGCCGATCTCGATGAGCTTTCGACTCTTCGGCGCGCTGCTTTCCGGCGCGCTCGTGACGGAGCTTGTGTATTACTACGCGGCGCTTTCCTATGTGCTGCCGGTCATCGTGGGCGTGATGTTCACGCTGCTGCACGCGCTGATCCAGGCGTATGTTTTAACGATGCTGGTGTCGACGTTCTACGGCGAATCGACCGAAAAGCACGAGAAAAAGCCCAAGGCAAAAAAGGTAAAAAAATCCCGCAGCGAAACGGCTGCCTGAAGAAAGAGGTAAATTTGCCATGAAAACGATGAAGAAATTCGCAGCGCTGATGATGCTGCTGTGCGCGCTGATGATCTGCACCATCCCGGCCCTCGCCGCAAACGAGAGCGGCAGTGACAGCAACGTGACCGAGACCGTGAGCGTCACGGCCGGCAGCAACGACAACGACGTGACCTCCGCCAAGGCGATGGGCTCGGGCGTGATGATCGGCATTGCGTGCCTTGGCGGCGCGCTGGCCATGGGCATTGCGGTCGGCAAGTCGAGCGAGGCCATGGCCCGCCAGCCCGAGGCCACAAGTCAGATCAGAACCACGATGATGATGGGCCTTGTGTTTATCGAGACGGTCATCATTTACGCCCTGATCGTGGCGATCCTCATTATCTTCGTCCTTTGATGAAGAACACTCCCAAAAAGGAGGGGCTTTGAATGCCGCTTAATATCAATCTGCAGCAAATTTTGCTGCATGCGCTGAACTTTGTCATCCTGTTCGGCGCGATGTATTTTCTGCTCTACAAGCCTGTGAAGAGCTTTATGGACAGCCGCAAGGCGCACTATGAGAAGATGGACGAGGACGCCAAGGCCGTGCTTGCCGAGGCCGAGAAGACGAAGGCCGGCTATGAAGCGCAGCTCAAGAGCGCCGACGAGGAGATCGCACGCCGCCAGCGCGAGGCGAACGAAGCCTTGCAGCACGCGGTGGACGAGCGCCGCGCGCAGGCCGAGCAGCAGGCGGGCGAGATCGTGCGCAAGGCGCGGGAAGATGCCGCGCGCGAGCATGAGCGCGTGATGGAGCAGGCCAAGGGCGAAATTTCCGAGCTGATGAGCGCCGCGGCGGAAAAGCTGGTGCTCTCCAGCACGTCGGACGCTTACGACAAGTTCCTGGACACGGCGGAGGAGCGCAAGGACAATGGCTGAGCGCACGGAGCATTTAGAGGCCGTACTGCTCTCTGCCGTGCGTCCGTCGCAGGAGCAGGAGAAGCGATTTCTGGCCTTCCTCGCCGAAAAGTACGGCGAGGGCACGACGCTCACCTGGCAAAAGAGTGATGACTACCCCGACGGTTTCCGCCTCGAGGTGGGCGCGGAGGTCTACGACTGGAGCGCGGGCGGACGCCTGAGCCAGTTCAAGGACGCGCTCGAAAAGCTCGCCGCCACGCAGGGCGACGTCATCCCGCTGCTGAAGGAGACGGTGCTCTCGTGGACGCCGCAGGCCATGGCACAGGAGGTCGGCACCGTTCTGACCGTCGGCGACGGCATTGCCCGCGTGGACGGGCTGGAGGGCGCCGCCTATGGCGAGGTGCTGCTTTTCGACGGCGGCGTGCGCGGCATGGTGCAGGACTTATCCGAGGACAGCGTCGGCTGCATCCTCTTTGACGACGACGCGAGCGTCTGCGCGGGCAGCACGGTCCGCCGCACCGGACGCACGGCGGGCGTTCCCGTGGGCGAGGGGTTCCTCGGCCGCGTGGTCAACGCGCTCGGCGTGCCCATCGACGGCGGGGGAGACATCCGCGCCGACGGCTACCGCGCAGTGGAGAGTCCCGCTCCCGGTATCATCGACCGCCAGAGCGTCGACACGCCGCTTGAGACGGGCATTCTGACCGTCGACTCGATGTTCCCCATCGGCCGCGGCCAGCGCGAGCTCATCATCGGCGACCGCCAGACCGGCAAGACCGCTATCGCCCTCGACACCATCGTCAACCAGAAGGGCAAGGATGTCATCTGCATCTATGTCGCCATCGGACAGAAGGCGAGCTCCGTCGCCCAGCTCAAAAAGACGCTGGAAACGCACGGCGCGATGGATTATACGATCATCGTCAACGCCACGGCGAGCGATCCCGCGCCGTTACAGTACATTGCGCCCTACGCGGGCTGCGCCATGGGCGAATACTTTATGAATAAGGGCCGCGACGTGCTGATCGTCTACGACGATCTTTCCAAGCACGCCATCGCGTACCGCGCGATGAGCCTTCTTTTGGAGCGCTCCCCGGGCCGCGAGGCGTATCCGGGCGACGTGTTCTATCTGCACTCCCGCCTGCTCGAGCGCGCGGCGCATCTGAGCGAGGAGAAGGGCGGCGGCAGCATCACGGCGCTGCCGATCATCGAGACGCAGTCCGGCGACGTGTCGGCCTATATCCCGACGAACGTCATTTCCATCACCGACGGTCAGCTCATTCTGGAAACGCGCCTGTTCTTCTCCGGCCAGCGTCCGGCGGTGAATGTGGGCCTGTCCGTGTCCCGCGTGGGCGGCGACGCGCAGACCAAGGCGATGAAAAAGGCAGCCAAGACCATCCGCCTCGACCTTTCGCAGTACCGCGAGATGGAGTCGTTCACGCAGTTTGCAAGCGACCTCGACGAGTCGACGGCAAAGCTTTTATCCTACGGTCAGGGCTTGATGCGCATGCTGCGGCAGAAGCAGTTCCACCCCTACAAGCAGTATGAGCAGGTCATCCTGCTCGTCGCGGGGCTGAACCATGTTTTTCAGGAGATCGTGCCGGAGCAGCTTGACGCGTTTATCCCCGCGCTCTTGCAGCACTTTGGCGAGACGCAGGGCGCGCTGTGCAATGCCATCGAGCAGACCGGCCAGCTCAGCGACGATCAGCAGTCGCAGATCATCGAGATCGCAAAGGAATTTGTGCAAAGCTATTTTTCCAAATAAAAAGTGAGGTGACAGGTACATGGCGAGCATGAAGGAGATCCGCGAGCACATCGCGAGCATCCAGAGCACGCAGAAGGTGACGAACGCGATGTACCTCATCGCCTCGACCAAGATGCGGCGGGCGAAAGAAGACCTTGCCAAGACGCGCCCGTTTTTCGACGCGGTCTCGACGCAGATCGAGCAGATCTTCCAGCACGCGGGCGAGATCGAGAGCCCGTACCTCTACCGGGGCAACGCGGACGATCTGGCCCAGCCGGGAACATACGCCTATCTTGTGGTGACGGCGGACCGCGGCCTCGCGGGCGCCTACAACCAGAATGTTATTCAGGAGACGATGAAGCGCCTTGAAAAGCACCCCGACAGCCGCCTTTTTGTGGTGGGCGGCAACGGGCGGCACTTCTTCTCCGGCCATGGCGTGCCGGTGGAAAAGAGCTTCCGCTACGATGCGCAGAGCCCCACGCTCCGCCGCGCGCGAGAGATCACGGCGAAGCTTTTGGATCTCTTCGACCGGGGCGAGATCTCCAAGCTCTTTATCATCTACACCGACCTTGGCAACGGCGTGGACATGGACGTGCGCACCGTGCGCCTGCTGCCGCTGGAGGATGAGCACTTTGCCAAAGAGGAGACGGGGGAAAAGCCCATCCGCTTTGAGCCCTCGGCAGAGGAGGTGCTCGCCAGGGTCGTGCCGGCGTACATCACGGGCTTTTTGTACTCGGCGATGGTCGACAGCTTTTGCGCCGAGCAGAACGCGCGCGCCTCTGCCATGGACTCGGCCAACCAGAACGAGGACGACATGCTGCGCGAGCTGCAGCTCGAGTACAACCACGAGCGGCAGGGCGCCATCACGAGCGAGATCACGGAGGTCTCCGCCGGCGCGCGCAGCAAGAAGAACCACATGAAGAAGGAGGCGCAGCATGCGCACAGGTAAGATCATTCAGGTATCGGGCAGCGTGGTGGACGTGCGCTTCCCGCACGGCGAGCTGCCGCGCATCCGCGAGGCGCTGTCCGTCGAGCTGAACGGCAAGCGCCTTGTGATGGAGGTGGAGCAGCATTTGAGCGCCGAAACGGTGCGCTGCATCATGCTCTCCGGCAGCGAGGGCCTCAGCCGCGGCATGACCGTCACGGGCGAAGGCAGCGGCCTTCGCGTGCCCGTCGGCAAGGCGACGCTCGGACGGCTTTTCAACGTCTTTGGCGATACCATCGACGGCGGCGCGCCGATCGGCGGCGCGGAGCCGCGCCGCAGCATCCACAGAAAGCCCCCCGCCTTCGACGAGCAGAGCCCGAGCGTTGAGATCTTGGAGACCGGCATCAAGGTCATCGACCTTTTGGAGCCCTATCCGCGCGGCGGCAAGATCGGCCTGTTCGGCGGCGCGGGCGTCGGTAAAACGGTGCTCATTCAGGAGCTTATCCACAACATCGCCGTCGAGCACGGCGGCTATTCGATCTTCACCGGCGTCGGCGAGCGCAGCCGCGAGGGCAACGACCTCTGGAACGAGATGCACGAGAGCGGCGTTATCGACAAGACCGCGCTCGTCTTCGGCCAGATGAACGAAGCGCCCGGCGTCCGCATGCGCGTGGCGCTCACGGGTCTTACGATGGCGGAATACTTCCGCGACGAGGAGCAGCGCGATGTGCTGCTGTTTATCGACAATATCTTCCGCTTTGTGCAGGCGGGCAGCGAGGTTTCTACCCTGCTCGGGCGCATGCCCTCTGCCGTCGGCTATCAGCCGACGCTTGCCAACGAAATGGGCGAGCTGCAAGAGCGCATCACCTCCACAAAAAGCGGCTCGATCACGTCCGTGCAGGCGGTCTATGTTCCGGCGGACGATCTGACCGACCCCGCCCCCGCCACGACATTTACCCATCTCGACGCGACGACGGTCCTGAGCCGTAAGATCGCCGAGCAGGGACTTTATCCCGCGGTCGACCCGCTCGAATCGTCCTCCCGCATTCTCGAGGAGGATATTGTGGGCGAGCGGCATTACCGCATTGCCCGCAGCGTGCAGGCCACGCTGCAAAAATACCGCGAATTGCAGGATATCATCGCCATTCTCGGCATGGACGAGCTGAGCGACGCAGACAAGCTTACGGTCAACCGCGCGCGCAAGATTCAGCGCTTCCTTGCCCAGCCGACCTTTGTTGCCGAAAAGTTCACCGGCCTTCCGGGCGTATATGTGCCGCTGGAGGAAACGCTGCGCGGCTTTGAAGCGATCCTCTCCGGCGAGATGGACGGTTATCCCGAAATGGCATTTTACAATGTCGGCACGCTCGACAATGCGCTTGCCAAGGCGAAGAAGATGGAAAGCGGGGAAGTGTGATGAACACGGTTCACCTTCGTATTCTTGCGCCGGAGCGCACATTTTTCGACGGCGCCTGCGCCTCGCTCACCGTGCCGACGATCGACGGCATGTACGGCGTGATGGCGCAGCATGAGGATGTTGTGATCGCGATCGTCCCCGGCAAGCTGACGCTGCGGGGACAGGACGGCGATGAGCAGATCGCCGCCGTATCCGAGGGACTTCTCAAGATGGAAAACGGGGAAGCGCTGCTGCTGGTGGACACGATCGAGCGGCCGGAGGAGATCGACCTGCGCCGCGCCGAGGAGATGGCCGCCGCTTCGCGCGCCGAGCTTGACGCCAGGCACAGCGAGCAGGAGCAGGCGCTTGCCCGCGCGCGCATCGCCCGCGCCGTGAGCCGCATGCACGTCAAGCGCGACGGGAAATAAAGAGAAAAAAGATCCGCGTTTTCAAAACGCGGATCTTTTTTGCCCTCTTCGCCCGGATTCGCCGCGTTTTGCACACAATTTGTGCTAAAAGTGGAGAAAAAGGAGGGGAAATCCATGGAAATGTCCGCAAAAAAGCAGCTGTTCCCGTGCCGCGTGCTCGAGCTGAGCGTTGACGCGCTGCGCCCCAATCCCAACCAGCCGCGCGTGGAGTTCGACGAGGATTCCCTGCGCGCGCTGAGCGACAGCATTCGCCGCTACGGGATCTTGCAGCCGCTGACCGTCCGCCGCACGGACGAAGGCTATGAGCTCATCGCCGGGGAGCGGCGGCTGCGCGCGGCAAAGCTCGCGGGGCTGCGCGAGGTGCCGTGTCTGCTTGCCCGCTCGAGCGAGGAGGAGAGCGCGCTGCTTGCGCTTGTGGAAAATTTGCAGCGCCGCGACCTGCATTATCTCGAAGAAGCGGCCGCCATCGCGCGGCTCATCTCGTCCTACGGCCTTTCGCAGGAGCAGGCGGCGGAAAAGCTGGGGAAATCCCAGTCCGCTGTTGCCAACAAGCTGCGTCTGCTGCGCCTGTCACCGGACTGCACGCGCCTGCTGTGCGCGCATGACCTTTCCGAGCGGCACGCCCGGGCGCTGCTGCGCCTTGCCGATGAGGAGGATCGCCTGCATGCCTTGCAGACCATTATCCGCCGCGGCTGCAATGTTGCCCAGAGCGAAGCGCTCATCGAGGAAATGCTGAAGAGAAAGCAAACATCGCCGCGCCTGCCGACCTATGTTGTCAAAGATGTGCGTATTTTCCTCAACACGATCCGCCATTCTCTCGGCCTAATGCAGCGGGCGGGCGTGGAGGCCGATATGCAGCGCGAGGACACGGAGGAGAATATTCTTTTGACCATTCGGATCCCGAAATGTGCAAAGCGCTGAGAAAAAAGTTGAAATTGTCACCCTTTTGTGATTCTTTTTCTCCTGTTCTGTGATATACTGATGCAGTCGGCGGGGAAAGCCCCACCGCAAAGAACGGAAGAAACAGGGAGGAGCCAGAGATGGAAGAAAACATCGGCGCCTTTGAGGAAAAGAAAAGGAAAAAGGGCGGCAAGCGCCTGATGAAGCCGGAGAAGGCCGTCAGAGCGTCTGCGGAGTCCTGCGGCGAGACGCCGCCGCGCGTTCCACGTGAAACATCGGGGAAGGCGGGCAAGGTCATCGCCATTGTCGCCGCCGTGTTGGCGGCGGCCTATTTGGGCTTTGGCGCATGGGTGTCGGCGGGGCAGTGCATTTACCCCAACGTGATGCTCGGCGAGGTCAACTACGGCGGCATGAGCGAGCAGCAGGCCGCGCAGCAGCTCAAAGAGAGCGTGGCGCAGGCGAGGGGCGCAGGCGTCGACTTCGTTCTGCCCGACGGCACAGAGGTCGCGCACGTGGCGCTCAACGAGATGCCGGAGCACGTCGACTTTGACGGTCTTGCCAAGCAGATCTACATTGTCTATGGCTGCAACGACAGCATTTTGACAGCGGGAGCAAAGTATCTGCGCGCGCTCGTCAAGCCGCAGGACGCTGCAACGACGGTGGGATTATATTATTCTCCCAATCAGCTTGGCAGTCTGGTCGACACGCTGTGCGATGACATAACCTGCGATCCGGTGGAATTTGCCATTCACGTGACCGAGGACGGTAAGGTCAGCGTTACGAAGCCGATGGACGGCCGCGCCGCGACCGACACCGCGAAAGAGCAGCTCAGTATGTACCTTGGCGGCGCGTACCTCAGCGGCGGCAAGCCGTCTGAGATCGTGCTGAAGAGCGATGCGGAGGGCGGCGTTTACGATGTGATCCCCGCGCAGGAGGCCGATCTTGCCGCGCAGCGCGAGGCGATCATCGGACAGAAGGTCAATGCGTCCTTTGATAAGGAAAGCGGCACCGTCGTGCCGGGACACGCGGGGGTGGATTTTGCACTCTCTGACCTGCAAGCCGCCTATGACAAAGCTGCGGCGGGGGAGACCGTCGATGTGCCGAACGCCGCGGTCGAGCTGCCGGACGTGACGACCGAGCAGCTTGAGCAGGTGATCTTCCGCGACGAGCTCAGTTCTTACACCACGAAGGTCGGCGGCGCACCCGGCCGCCGCGCGAACGTCAAGCTCACCGCCTCGCGCATCAACGGCTACATTATGAACGCCGGCGAAACGATGAAATACGGCCCGCTCGTCACGCCCTTTACCGCGGCGAACGGCTACAGCCCCGCGCCGGGCTACTTGCAGGGCAAGACCGTTGACATGGTCGGCGGCGGCGCGTGCCAGGCGAGCTCTACGCTCTATGCCGCCGCGCTCTACGCCAACCTTGAGATCGTGCAGCGCACGAACCACGGCTTTGCCTCCGACTACATCGGCCTCGGCCTTGACGCGACGGTCGCCGAGGGCGGCCCTGAGTTTGAGTTCCGCAACAATACCAATTATCCCATCAAGGTCTGCGCCGAGTATACGACGAGCGGCAACAAGAATTATCTCAAGATCACCATTCTCGGCACCAAGGTGGACGACACCTATGTGAAGATCCGCGCCGACGTGCTTGAGACCATTCCGTTTACGGAGGAGATCATCGAAACGGACGAGCTGGCTCCCGGCGAGCGCAAGGTCGAGCAGACCGCCTACACCGGCTACAAGGTAAAGACCTACCGCAATGTCTACTCCGGCGACGGCAAGCTCATCTCCTCGACCTTTGAGGCGAACAGCAACTACAAGGCGCGCAACCGCATCGTGTACGTCGGCAAGTTCGCCGTCACGGTGCCGACCGACCCCGGCGTGACCGCACCGGTCGATCCCGGAACCACCGCGCCCATCGACCCCACCGTGCCGGTCGACCCCGGTACGACCACCGATCCCGGTGTGACCGACCCCGGCGCCACGACGGAGCCGCCCGTTGTGGAAATGGAGCGCCCCGGCTGGCTCGATACGGGATTCGACTGAGAATTTCATAAAAAAAGAGGGCGATTCTCTCATGTGAGAGGATCGCCCTCTTTCTCACGCTCGCTGTGGGTGGCAGGGAACGAAAAAAGGATCACTGTTTCTTGCGGATCAGAATGAACGGGGTGCACTGGTCGTCCTGACCGGCGGGGTTGTCGCGAATGATCTCGCAGAGCTGCTCGTCGGTGAGGGTCACGTTGTCGCCCTTGCCGAGGATGTCGCGCGTGAAGTCGTTCGCGTCGACGATCATCGCGCGCACGCCGGTCTTCTCATAGATCTCGTTGCACACGCCCGAGGGATTTTCCGGAATACGGATGCCGTAGTCGCCGTAGACGGGGAACACGTCGGGGTAGAAGCCGTCGAGGCCCGTGACCTCCATGCCGACCATATCGTAGAAGATGCCGTGCTTGCCGACGAGCTTGCCAAAGCCCGCGCAGATGGCGGCCCAGAGGACCTTCCACGCGCCGCACTCGTCGATGGCGAACTGCATCTTGCACACCTCGCCCACGCCGATGCCGGCGCTGTTGTGCTGGATGGCAAAGCGGCTGAGGAATTTCGCCAGCCACGAAATTTTCATATCCTTGCGGTAGACCACGCGCTTCTGGCACAGGGCGATGATCTTTTCGCTGATGCTCAGCAGGTCGCCCTCCTCGTAGAGGGGCTTGACGTAGCGGTTGACGAGTTCGATGTAATCCTCGCCGATCTCGACAAAGTGCGTCTGGATGGCGTGGCGCAGATAGACGCCCGTGGACGTCTCAATTTCAACGTTTTTGGAGCCGTTTGCAACAAAATCCATGAAAAAAGCCTCTTTCGTGCAGTATTTGAATCAATCAAAATATGAACCGATGGTATTGTACCACAAAATCCGCAAAATGCTACTGTAAATTGCAAAAATTCAGGAAAGAAAAAAGCGCGCCGTCCGCGGCGCGTGCTTGACGCGGCGGACGGCGTGGAATGACGAAAGACGAAAAGGCGGAGCGCTTACTTTTCGGTGATGACCTTGAGCACCTTTTCGTAGCTCTCCTGGGCGATGGGTACAGCGTGCGCGAGCAGCGCCTCGCCCTTCTGGCAGCACTCGTCGCGGAACGCCTTGTCCTTTAAGGACGAGAGGTTGATGAGCACGTTGAGCCACGCGCTCTGCATGGCCGTCTTGAGCGTGAGCGCGGCGATGCCGAGGTCGCTGACAACGTTCGGATTCGTCGTGCCGACAAGCTCGGCGCACAGGTCGATGGCCTCGGAGCAAATTTCCATCATTGTCAGCGGCACCTGCGTGCAGCTGCGGAAGCTTGCCTGCACCGCGCCGCGGCGGATGGCCTTGTGCGCGTCATCGTCCTTGGGGAGGGCAAGAGACTCGATCAGACCGTCGAAAACCTCGCTGTCGCGGTTCATCACATCGATGAAGCGCTCCTTGAGCTCATTGCCCTTGGCAATGGCGTCCAAAAGGCGTTCGCGGTCGTTTTCAAAGCCCTTCTTGTCAAGCGTCAGGCCGTTGACCATCATCGTCAGCGCCACGCCGACGCCGCCGGCAAGGCCCGCCACCGCGCCGCCGCCGGGGGCGGGAGTGCCGGAACCGACTTCGTTGATGAGCTCGGTAACTTTCATATCTGCGATCTTCATAGCGTTCCTCCCCGGATCGGTAAAATCAGAATAAAAGGTTTCAGGAAGAGGCGGGTCATCCCGCCTCTTCCCAGTAAATCAAAAGGGTAAAATCTGCGATATATTGCAGGGTTTCTCTTAAAACAGGCCGGTGATCTTGCCGTTTTCGTCGACGTCGATCTTCTCGGCGGACGGGACCTTGGGCAGGCCCGGCATCGTCATGATGTCGCCGGTCTTGGCGACCAGGAAGCCCGCACCGGCGTTGACCTTGAGGTCGCGGACGGTGATCTTGAAGCCGCGGGGCGCGCCGAGCTTGCTGGCGTCATCGGAGAAGGAGAACTGCGTCTTGGCCATGCAGATGGGCAGCTTGTCAAAGCCGAGCTCGGTGAGCTGCTTAAGCTGCTTCTTGGCGGAAGCGGCGATGACCACGCCGTCAGCGTGATAGACCTTGGTAGCGATGGCATTGAGCTTGTCCTCGATGCTGTCGTTGACGTCGTAGACGAACTGGAAGTGGTTGGGCTCGTCGCACAGGCGCACGACTTCCTCAGCCAGCGCAAGGCCGCCTTCGCCGCCCTTGGCCCACACTTCGCTCAGGCGGACGTTGACGCCCAGCTCGCGGCACTTGCTCTCGACGAGGTCGAGCTCGGCCTTGGTGTCGGTCGGGAACGCGTTGATGGCGACGACGCAGGGGAGACCGTAGACGTTCTTCACGTTGTCGACGTGCTGGAGGAGGTTGGGCAGGCCCTTTTCAAGCGCCTCAAGGTTCTCGCTGTTGAGCTCGGCCTTGGGCACGCCGCCGTGATACTTGAGCGCGCGGACGGTCGCAACGATGACGACAGCGTCGGGGTGGAAGCCCGCGGCGCGGCACTTGATGTCGAGGAACTTCTCGGCGCCGAGGTCGGCGGCGAAGCCGGCTTCCGTGACGGTATAGTCGCTCAGGCGCATCGCGGTCTCAGTGGCCTGGATGGAGTTGCAGCCGTGGGCGATGTTTGCGAACGGGCCGCCGTGGATGAACGCGGGAGTGCCTTCGAGCGTCTGGACCATGTTGGGCTTGATGGCATCCTTTAAGAGCGCGGCCATCGCGCCCTCAGCCTTCAGGTCGTGCGCGGTGACGGGCTTGTCGTCGTAGGTGTAGGCGACAACCATCTTGCCGAGGCGCTCCTTGAGGTCGGCGAGGCCGGTCGCAAGGCAGAGAACTGCCATGACTTCGCTCGCGACGGTGATCTCAAAGCCGTCCTCGCGGGGCACGCCGCTGGCCTTGCCGCCAAGGCCGTCGATGATGTGGCGGAGCTGGCGGTCGTTCATATCGACAGCGCGCTTCCACACGATCTTGCGGGGGTCGATGCCGAGCACGTTGCCCTGCTGGATGTGGTTGTCGAGAAGAGCGGCCAGCAGGTTGTTGGCAGCGCCGATGGCGTGGAAGTCGCCGGTGAAGTGCAGGTTGATATCCTCCATGGGGACGACCTGAGCGTAGCCGCCGCCGGCAGCGCCGCCCTTGACGCCGAACACGGGGCCGAGAGAGGGCTCGCGCAGGCAGACCATGGTGTTCTTGCCGAGCTTGTTGAGCGCGTCGGCAAGGCCGACGGACGTGGTGGTCTTGCCCTCGCCCGCGGGGGTGGGGCTGATAGCGGTGACGAGGATCAGCTTTGCCTTGCGGGGCAGCTTGCGGATCTCGCTTAAGTCGAGCTTGGCCTTGTAGTTGCCGTAGAGCTCAAGGTGCTTTTCGTCAATGCCGGCCTTGGCGGCGACGTCGACGATTTTTTTCATTTCATGTGCCTGGGCGATCTCAATGTCGGTCATGGGGAATACCTCCTAAATAATTATGTATTTAAAAGCGGAGAATTGTCTCTTATTGACAAAATCAATTATAGCCGAACGATAGAGAAAGGTAAACTGTTTTGCAAGCCTCTTTTTTCCAAAAACCTTAAAAAATTAAGCGTTGGTTCGCGTGCCTTAAAAAGAAAAAACGGGAGATTTTTGGACGAATTTTCAACGCTTGCGGCAAAGGTCAAAACGAGAAAAGCGAAAGTTGCCAGCGCCCGGCTTTCATTTCACTCTGCCGCGTCACAGCGTGATGCGCATGGGCTCATCCAGCGTGACCTCGCCGCCGATGCTCGCGGCGATGACGTTTCCGCCTTGGCGCTCGACGCTTGCGCGGACCGCGCCCGCGGGCTGCCGGTATTCGCACGAAAAACCGCCGTTTTCCATGCGTTCGCTCTGCGCGACGGCGCAGGCGACGCTGCCGCTGCCGCAGCTGCCCTCCCAGACGAGGGAGTCGGTCTCGATGACCTTGACGAGCGGGGTCATGCTGCGCTTTTCCGCATCGAGGAAAATGACGCCGCAGGCGTCAAGCCCTGCAATTCCGGAAAAGATCGACTCCGCCGCGCGGAAGAACCCTTCGCTCGGCTCCACGCCCTCAACGACGAAGTGGGCGATGCCTGTTAAGTCGACGAGCGTGCCCTCGTGACCATTCACCGTGACACGCTTCACGCTGCGCGGACAGGGCATTTCAGCGCGCGCCGTGCCGCTTTTCAGATCGACCTGCGCGGTGACGACATGGTCGCAGCCGCTCACGCGCAGCCTGACCGAGGAAAGGCCGCCCTTTTGCTGGGCAATATACATGCCGTAGGCGCGCGTCGCGTTGCCGCAGAATTCGCCGCCCATCATCTCCATGTGGCCGTCGACGTCGTCCTCGGCGGCGCAGGCGTAGCCGACCTGCTCGGCCTTGAGTGCGGGGATCGCCATGATCTTCTCCGCGATGGCCGCGCGCTGTGCCTTTTCGACCGGATCGAGCACGAACACCGTAATGTTCCCCGCCGGGTCCGCCCGTAAAATGTTCAGTTCCATAGCAAGTTCCTCCTAAAAAAAGAAGGTGTAAAGCCAAAATAACTTTACACCTTCTTTTACATCCTGTCAATTCGTGTCAAAACACAAATCTTTCAGCATTATTGTCCCCAAATCGGTAGCAATAACCATTTTTGAGACGCATCACATTTGCGGCCGCGCACGCCGCAAACAATTTGGATTGTCCCGGAGGACGACATGTGCGTCCGCAGGGACACCTTACAAATATTTTCGCGGTGAGCGAAAATATTTGAAGCCCCTATTTCATTTGGGCCGATGGCCCAAATGAAAGGTCTCAAAATTGCGTCGTAGACGCAATTTTGACTTACTCAAAGTCGGGGATATACTCCTTGACGATATCCAGCAGCTCGCCGGAGCGGATCATCGCTTCCACCGCACGGATGTCGGGCCAGATCTCACGGTCGATCTCATAGAAAGCGACCTTCTCGCGCACGTGCTGATAGAGAGCCTCATGCAGCGGGGTCATGCCCTGGCCGTGGGTGTTCAGGCGGCGGCGGATGTCGATGGCCTGGCAGGCGGTCATCAGCTCGTCAGCGAGGACGTCCTGCGTGTTCTGCAGGATCATCTTGGCCTTACGGGCAGCGGTGGTACCCATGGAGACGATGTCTTCCTGGTTGGCGGAGGAGGGGATGGAGTCGACGGAAGCGGGGTGAGCGTAGATCTTGTTCTCGCTGACCATGGAGGCGGCAGCGTACTGAACGATCATGAAGCCGGAGTTGACGCCGGCCTCGGTGGTCAGGAACGCGGTCAGGCCGTTGGAGAGCGCGGGGTTGACCATACGCTCGGTGCGGCGCTCGGAAGCGTCGGCCAGCTCGCTCGCGGCGATGCCGAGGAAGTCGAACGGCAGGGCCATGGGCTCGCCATGGAAGTTACCGCCGGAGATAACGGCCTCGTCATCGAGGAACATCAGCGGGTTATCGGTGACGGCGTTGAGCTCGATCTCGACCTTCTCGCGGACGTAATCGAGAGCGTCACGGCAGGCGCCGTGCAGCTGCGGGATGCAGCGCAGGGCGTAAGCGTCCTGAACGCGGTCCTTCTGGCAGTTGTCGAGGATCTCGGAGCCGTCGAGCAGCTTGCGCATGTTCGCGGCGACGAGCATCTGGCCCTTCTGGCCGCGCACCTGATGGATGCGGGGGTCGAAGGCGTTGCGCAGGCCGGTCAGGCCCTCGAAGGACATGGACGCGATCACGTCGCCGAGCTGGGCGGCGCAGATGGTGTCGTACAGCGCGAGAGCGCCGACGGAGGTCATCGCGCAGGTGCCGTTCGTCATGCCGAGGCCTTCCTTGGAGACCAGGGTGTCGAGCGTCTTGATGCCAGCCTTGGCCATGGCCTCAGCACCGGGCATCTTCACGCCCTCGTACATGGCCTCGCCCTTGCCGAGCATGGGGAGCGTCATGTGAGCGAGAGGAGCCAGGTCGCCGGAGGAGCCGAGAGAGCCCTTCTGCGGGACGACGGGGGTCACGCCCTTGTTGAGCATCTCGAGCAGCATCTCGACGAGGATGGGACGAACGCCGCTCACGCCGCCGCACAGAGCGTTGGCACGCAGCAGCATCATGCCGCGGACGATCTCGTCAGCATACGGCTCGCCGGCGGCGGTGCAATGGCTGAGGATCAGGTTGGTGGAGAGCTGATTGCTCATCTCCTTGGGGACGGCGACCTTCTGGAACTCGCCGAAGCCCGTGGTGATGCCGTAAGCGACGCGGCCCTCAGCGGCGATCTTCTCGGCCAGGGCGCGGGACTTCTTCATGGCTTCCAGAGCGGAGGGAGCCAGCTCGACGGTCGCATTGTAGCGAGCGATGGCGACGAAGGATTCGAGCGTCAGGCTGTGGCCATCGACGACGACATGCTTGATCGCGGTAGGATTCATGATCATGGTAATTATCCTCTCTTTTTCCTTTTTTCCGGTTGCCCGGTGATTTGGCACGCACGGCGAACCGTGCCGCCGGATGCAAGATACCTTTCGGAACGCACCCCTGATATCTCCGCATTTGCCCGATGTGGAAGCGTTCCGCCCGCGGGGAATATCCCACGAGATTGTTCTATCACAGTATAGCATGTTTTTGTGCAAAATCAATAGTTTTCTTGCTAAAAATATTTTCTTTATTGTGCGTTATCACCATATCAAGATAACACGTTAACAAGGTAAATCGCTAATTTGTGAAAAGTAAATAAAAAAGGCGCTCCGCAAATGCGGAGCGCCTTTCATAATTTGTGAAAAGTTCACAGCTGTTTACTTTTTTCGCTTCCCGGAGGACTTCGGTTCGGGTGCTTCGTAATCCATGATCCGAATGGTGGGATTCTTCTTTTTCGCAAAGGCAGCGATCTCGTCGAGCGATGCGCGCGGGAAGAAAAATGCCTTTTCCGCATTGCCGTAGCCAATGTGCAGACGCACAAGCTCGGCGTGGTTGCGGTCCTCGCATACGATGACGCTGATGTCCTCCCAGGGATAGCACTCATAGTTCGTGGTGAACTGCATGTTATAGAAGATCTCAAGACCGCGGCTCGTGAGAGCGGCGTCCTTTTTGGTGATCATCGTCACAAGGTACATCACGGAGAACACGAGGGAGATGATCGACAGCAGCGGATTGCGGCCGCGCAGCGAAACGCCGTACAGCAGCAGGAGGACAACCAGAACCCAGCCGCCGACCTGCACCCACTTTTTACGCGGCTTGAGCGTCAGCTGGGCGGGGAAGATCGGGGGCGGGACGGATTCCCAGGGAAGCGATTGTTTCACAGCGGTGATTCCTTTCTAAGTAAAGCAGGGGGCGTAGATTACGCGTTGATCTTGGGGGCCTTACCGGCGGCACGGCGAGCCTCGAGGTTCGCA
>ERZ826016.1846-NODE-1846-length-18163-cov-3.220842_pt1 | contig 18163 bp, 15 predicted proteins | sample MGYA00519872_ERZ826016 | MGnify/ENA primary metagenome ERZ826016 (study PRJEB31778, sample SAMEA3449218) | human gut metagenome | biome: human gut; feature: human-associated habitat; material: faeces | place: United Kingdom | collected 2010/2012 ... | reverse complement strand
TAATGCAGGTTTGTTAAAATAGTCAAACATATTTTGACCTGCTACATCTAAACCATAGTTTGGACTTCTTTTCCCTCTGTATTACATTTTTTTGCTTTTTCATTAATAAAATTAAATTCGTCATCTGATACGTAAACTTTAATAGTTTTATTTTTAGCCATGATTTTCTCCTTTCAAAAACATCTTAACAGCACTTGGCAAGAATGAAATCCTGGGCCTTTACCCATTCATTTTCATCCTTACTCAAATGTTTATTACTTCATTAATAATTATTCGTCATCAATCAAGTTTTCCAAATTGTCAATGGATTTTCGCCTGAGTTCTTCACTGAAATGTGTATAGATATCCATAGTTGTTGAAATCTGTGAATGTCCTAGAAGTTCTTGTATTGCTTTCAGATTTTCACCTGACTCCAACAATAAAGAAGCAAATGTATGACGCAAATCATGGAAACGAATACGCGGAATATCATATTTATCCAATGTAGCGTAATAATCATCTAAAAATTTACGATGTGCCAATGTTTTTCCATTATAATCTGTAAACACAAAATTTTCTGGATTTACAAAATCACATCCTAATATTTCTTTGCACTGCTCCTGCCATTCTCTTTGAATTTGCAAGGCTGCAAGAACATCATTGGATAAAGGAACAACACGAAGACTTTTTGATGTCTTGGGTTCTAAAACTTCATACTCTGTATGCGTCATTCCTTGTTCATCTACTTTCTGTATTGGGCATAAACTTCCACGAACATGCAAGATTCGATTCTTCACATCAATATCTTTCCAATGCAATCCGAACAATTCTCCTCTTCGCAATCCAGTCAACATCGCTGTGACAATAATAGGATAAAGCCGTTCTTCTTTTGCATCTCGTATGAATCTACGTACATTTTTTAGATCCATCATGCTTCCCACATATTTTTCTTTCTTTGGTAAAATGACTCTGTTACAGACATTTTGTTCAATATACCCTAATTGATAAGCTTTTTCCATGCTTCCATTAATCAACACATGTATATGATGAATAGTTTTTGCAGACAAACCACTTAATTGCTTTCGTTGGTAATATTCCTGCAATATTTCAGAAGTGATTTTTCCCATAGCAATTTCGCCTATCTTATCATTTAAGATATGTTTCCGAAAGAAATGACCATATGTCGTATATGTGGTTTCCTTTAGCACCGGCTTTTTGAAGGTTTCCAAATATTCATTCACCCAGTCAGATAACTTCTTATGAAGAAATGGATATTTCTGTTCATTTTCTTCTGTTAGAATTTGCTGTTCCAGTTGCTTTAATTTTGCTCTGACCTCCTTTTGCGTCTTTCCATATACATACCGTCTTGAAACGTTACCGTTTACATCACTATATACAGAAGCACACAAACGTCCATCTTTGCGCCGGTAAATTGAGCCATCGCCATTTGTTCTTCTCATAATCTTTTCCTCCAATAAAAAACTTCCCTTATAAGAGAAGTTGTGATTCTGCTTGTATTTCAAGCCATTTGTTAAATTGTTCAATGGGAATCAATTTCCTTTTTCCCAATTTCAAATTTGGGATTTTATTTTCCCTTACCAATTGATATATGTACGATTTGCTTACGCAAAGCAATTCTGCTACTTCATCAATTGTAAACACTCTTTTTTCCATTTTAAGACCTCCATTCATAAAATTTTTTCTTAAACTAAAAAACTCCCAACAGGGGAGCAATCATTCACATTGAATGATTATTCTTCTGTTGGGAGGATGGTAACTTTTTATTTTTCAATTTTTTGTATGACAAACAATGCGCCACCAATTTTGCTCATATCATAAGGTAATCCAGCCGCATTCATCAGACGGTTAAATAATGTTGGCTGAATAGGTCGATCATTCTTGCCAAGTGCTTCAATATATTTTTGCTCTACTTTACCCATTTCCGCAAAATATAAAAAATGCTTTTTTAGAGTCTCCTTCATTTCTATATTTTCATTGCTTTGCAATTTGATTATATTTTTTTCTTCAAATTGTGAAGAAAAATGCTGCTCTATACTTTTAGCATGAAGCTGATTCAGTTCATTTTTGGCATTTATAATTTTTGCGTCTATTTCTTCTTCGGAAGCTCCGAGCCAACTTGCCTGCATTTTGATAAAAGCATCTTCATCATTTTCCAATTCACTGATAAGTTTACTATACATATCTGATAGTTTCCGATATTTGTATAGCGAAAAATAATTAACAGCTAACAATCCACGATATGAATACAATAATTTTACCGCTTCTGCACGTTTTCGTGGACTTCCTAAAAGTACATCGTTTAAAACAGTCTGCTGAAAATGACAATCTGGAAAGATATTACTATGGAAGTACAGTAATTGTTGCCATCCCCCATAATTTGATTGCATTTTCTCGCATATATTGCCCAGATAAACATTAGTATGCGTCAGGCAATTAAGATATTTGTCATACAATTTTAAAATTGACTGAGCAGCATTCAAACGCCTTTGAAAATATTCAACATTTCTTCGAAAGAAATATAATGTTATTTTTTCATTATCTTCCCTTTTTCGTCCCAGCATTTGAAGAAAAGTCTCCTCAACATCAGCCATAATTACAATATTTCTAAGTTTTTCATCAATAATGGATATTCCATTATCCATAACTGCTGTAGCAATAAGTATATTCTCATTAAATTGTTTGTGTTTTGCTATACTTTGGACGCACTCATTGCCTGCTTCATCTTTTTCATATTCAGCATCAATATAAGCAACAGAATTGTTAGCATTTTCAAATTCCTTATAAAGTTGTTTCCCAACTTCTTTGCTATCTACAAAAATCAGCCATTTCTGTTTTTTACTGTCATTCGAAAAAATGATTTTTTTCATTTCTTCCTGAGTATTAAAAAACTTCCAATCAACAAACGAGTAGTCCTTGCTTAATCTATATTCACGATATCGATTTTTGATTAATAAGTACTTCGAAGCATCTTTATCGAAATCCTCTCGTCCTTTTATAAATAATTGAACATTGTCAATTGTTGCTGACATAAAAATTTGTAGTTTGAGATTAAAATATGCTAAAAGGCAATCAAAAGACAATTGCGTGTGCGTGTTAAAATTACTATCTGCATAAAAATAATGCGCTTCATCATACACAACCGTGTCGAATTGATTTAGATAGTTTTCCTCCCCTCTTAAAATCCATTGTTCGATTTCTTGATAGGTTGATATCCAAATCATATCCGATATGGTTTTTTGCAGACTATTTGCTGCGATTAATATTTTGTTTGCATTTATTTCGATTTCCATTCGAAGTTGTTCTCTTAGTATTTTACGATTTACGAGATATAAAATTTTTCTCCCTTGATTCAGTTCACGAGCAAGAAATTTTTCAATTATGAAAGTCGTCTTACCGCTTCCTGTAGGCGCATTAATGAGAACAATATTGCCGTTCTTCCAGTTTTTGTATTCGTCCCCAATTTCATCTGCTAAATACTTCCTCATGAATTTCCACTCCTGTTTTTATTTCTTGTAACCTTTTGGTTGTGCTTTGTCGATTATTGGAAAACAAAATTATAAGAGTCTTCCAAATTTCCAATTTTTTATGGAAAGAAACCACGAAAAATGGCTACTTTTTCACTACAAATTTTTTTGGAAAAAGCACCAAATTCCAATTTCTTGCATTTTATATCGGTTATTTCCCCTGAAAAAATTATGTTTTTTAGCAAGATTCTCACAGCTTACATACCAGTTAGCTGTCAGAATAGATGTCAAAACGCAAAAAAGACCTACTCTTATTATGAGTAAGTCTTTTGAAAGTGCCGATTTGTTGTCTTTCCTTGCAAAGTGCATACAAGCGCCCCTCCGGGGCGCTTGTCCCACGGCTATCGCCGTATATACGCGGATTGTGATGCGTCTGCCTGCGAGCAAGCTCGCGTCAGCCGCCCACACCCCGCTATGCACTTCTCAATGCTATCATGCGGATAACAGGACTTGAACCTGCACGGGATTCCCCACTAGAACCTAAATCTAGCGCGTCTGCCAATTCCGCCATATCCGCAAGCAAACACAATTATAGCAAACCTACCACCATCGTGTCAATGCTTTTTACTCAATCTCCAAAAATCGTTTGATTTTTTTCATCTTTTCCTTCGTCATGCGGTAGCCATGCCAGTAGCATGCTTCCAGTTTCTGGATATTCCCCTCGAAGCTGTTAAGAAGATGATTCGGGCGGATAATCATGATTCTGCCTTCGCGTTCCCATTGCTCGCATTTTTTGATCAGTTCGTTGTAGCGGTCCGGGCGGCTGAGGATCAGGTCGCGCACTTTCGGGTATTTACGGGCAAGAAGTCTGGCTCCCATTTTGTCATATTTTCCAAATTTTTTCACGTAGCCTTTCGGCTGGGTCAGTACCACAAGCAGTTTGTCACAGCCATCTTCCATCGCCTTTTCAACCGGGATAATGCTTGACAATCCGCCATCGTAATACTTCGTGCCATTCACATCGATTGCCGGGAAAAAGAGCGGAAGCGCGCAAGTCGCCCGCAGCATACTGTACTTTTCATCCATGTCCATTGCATTCAAAAACTCCGCTTCCCCCGTCTTTGCATTTGTTACACCAACTTTGCAGGTTCCTTCGTAAGAGAAAAATGTTTCCTTATCAAAAGGAACCAATTTGTCCGGAATCTCACCAAAGACAAAATCCAGTCCAAAAAGACTCTTCTGTTTGCGGTAATTTCCAGGTCCCATGTAACGTTTGTCATTGCGGTATTTTGTAATAATATCAAGATTTCTTCCCTTTTGTTTCGATATATAAGATACCCCGTCTGCGATGCCGGCAGAAACACCAATGCAATACGGCAGCATAATGTCTTCCGTGAGCAGTGCATCCATCACACCGGAACTAAATATCGGGCGAAATGTTCCGCCTTCCAAAACCAATCCATTCATAAGCCAAACCTCCATTTCCATACATTTAGATCCTAATAGTTACGTTTCAAACAAACCTTTTGCTACCTTGAGAGTACCACATTTTGCTTTGCATGTCAACACGAACATTGCAACATGTAGTTTTTAAAACCACTTCTCCGTCTCATCGTCACTAAAACAACCGAAACCCACCGAAATTTTGGCCATCCACCTCATAGTTCAACGATTTAGGATCCGCTTCTCCTCACATCCGCAGTTCAAAAATAAAACAGGCCACATTTTCTCTACGTTCAGAGCAAATGCAGCCTGCTTTTCCTGTTGTATTTCTTCTATAATAATGAATTCTTGTTGATAATTTGCTTTCTTTCGCACGCATCCTCTTTCCGAATGCCTCTGTTTTTTCGCTTAGCAGTAGGAGTTAAAAAACATTCCGGTGTAAATCGACTGTGCGTAAGCATATCCCACGTCATTACAGTGAAGATGGGCATAACTGTAAACCTTTTTGTCTACATACTCCATCGGATTCATACTCATGTAATCACACTTTTCCTTCAACTTTTGCAAAAAGTCACTTGGCACCGAGTCCATTCCATCCACTTTGCGGGAAAGAAATCCTGATTCGTCTACGGCAATTCCGTTGGAAATCAGTTCATCCGAGCACTCCTCAACCAATTTTCTCAGCTCGCATCCCGGACGAGATGGCTTATTCTTCAACTCACCATACTCATCACTGCGGCTCAATAACTTGTTGTAGAGCTGCAATGTCGTCTCCAGTGCCTCTCCCTGCTGATCCGAATCCAATGCAAGCGAAGCCGCTTCCCCTAATTCCATCGACGTCGACTTAACGTCAAGCGCATAATCACTTGTGTCTTTGGACAATGAAATCATCGCCAGCGGATTCGCATTGTTCAGTGCGACGATACTTTTGTATTTATTTTTCAATTCGCGGCGGTTGTGTACATTTGTCTTAGGATTCACTTTTGGAATAAAGCCGCCGGCATAGTAATTATAAGCCTCTACCATAGGACCATCCCCTTCTCTTTCCTTGCAATCCCGGTACTTCAATTCTAGTATACACTAATTTTTTCCATTCGGCAACGATATTATACAAAAATTTTATATAAATTCCCATCCTTTTTTGTTGATTTTTTGTTCATTATGCTTTAAAATAGAATTACTAACTTTGATATTTTTTTATCATAATAAATGAAAGGATGGTATTAGAAAAATGAGTAACATGCCAAAAATGAAAATTGGAATCGTTGCAGTAAGCCGTGACTGCTTCCCAGAGTCACTTTCTGTAAACAGAAGAAAAGCCCTTGTAGAGGCTTATGCAAAAAAATATGATGCAGCAGACATCTATGAATGTCCAATCTGTATCGTTGAGAGCGAAATTCACATGGTTCAGGCTTTGGAAGACATCAAAAAAGCCGGATGTAACGCACTTTGCGTATACCTTGGAAACTTCGGACCTGAGATTTCCGAGACACTTCTTGCAAAACATTTTGAAGGACCTAAGATGTTCGTTGCTGCAGCAGAGGAATCCGGAAACAGCTTGATGGACGGTCGTGGAGATGCTTACTGTGGTATGCTTAACGCAAGCTACAACTTAAAACTCCGCAATGTAAAAGCTTACATCCCTGAGTATCCGGTTGGAACTGCTGAGGATTGTGCAGACATGATCCATGAGTTCGTACCAATTGCTCGTGCCGTATATGCATTGAACAACTTGAAGATCATCAGCTTTGGACCACGTCCATTGAACTTCCTTGCTTGTAATGCACCAATCAAACCACTTTACAACCTTGGTGTAGAGATCGAAGAGAACTCCGAGCTTGACTTGTTCGAAGCATTCAACAAACATGAAGGTGACGCTCGTATTCCTGACGTTGTAAAAGAAATGGAAGCAGAGCTTGGCGCTGGTAATAAAAAACCTGAAATCCTTGCAAAACTTGCTCAGTATGAGTTGACACTGCTTGACTGGGTTGAAGATCACAAAGGATATCGTGAATTCGTAGCAATCGCCGGTAAATGCTGGCCTGCATTCCAGACACAGTTTGGTTTCGTACCTTGCTACGTAAACAGCCGTTTGACAGCAAAAGGTATTCCGGTATCTTGTGAAGTAGATATCTACGGTGCACTTTCCGAGTTCATCGGAACTGTTGTAAGTGAAGATACAGTAACTCTTCTCGACATCAACAACTCCGTACCTCAGGATCTGTACGACGAGGACATCAAAGGAAAATATGCAAACTACACATTGAAAGATACATTCATGGGATTCCACTGCGGAAATACAGCTTCGAGTAAGCTTTCCTTCTGCGAGATGAAATACCAGAAGATCATGGCTCGTTCTCTTCCTATCGAAGTTACAAACGGAACTCTCGAAGGAGACATCGTTCCTGGAGATATCACCTTCTTCCGTCTTCAGAGTACAGCAGATGCTAACCTTCGTGCTTACATTGCACACGGTGAAGTTCTTCCTGTTGCTACACGTAGTTTCGGTGCCATCGGTATCTTCGCTATTCCTGAGATGGGACGCTTCTATCGCCATGTATTGATCGAGAAGAACTTCCCTCATCATGGTGCTGTTGCATTCGGACACTTTGGAAAAGCATTGTACGAAGTATTCAAGTACATCGGTGTTGATGTAGATGAGATCGGATACAACCAGCCGGCAGGCGTTCGTTATCCTACAGAGAACCCATTTGCATAATTCATAATTGATATAATGTTATCAACAACTAGCGACCCGGCCACGAGTCGCTAGTACTGTTATTAAATTTAAAGTAAAGGAGACTATTTCATGTATTACATAGGTGTAGACCTTGGTACCTCTGCCGTAAAACTTCTTCTCATGGAAGCAGATGGTTCCATCAAAAATATCGTTTCAAAAGAATATCCACTTTCCTTCCCAAATCCGGGCTGGTCTGAGCAGAAACCGGAAGACTGGTGGAATGCTGTAGTTGCCGGAATCAAGGAACTGACAGACGGCTTTGAAAAAGACAAAGTAGCCGGCATCAGCTTTGGTGGACAGATGCACGGACTTGTTATCCTCGACAGCGAGGACAATGTAATCCGCCCTGCTATTCTTTGGAACGACGGACGTACAACCAAAGAGACCAATTACTTAAATAACGTAATTGGAAAAGACAAATTGTCACAGTATACCGCAAACATCGCATTTGCCGGCTTTACTGCTCCAAAAATCCTTTGGGTAAAAGAAAATGAACCGAAAAACTTCAAAAAGATCGCTAAGATCATGCTTCCAAAAGACTATATCGCTTACAAGATGACAGGTGTTCACAGCTGTGATTACTCTGACGCTTCCGGTATGCTTTTGATGGATGTTAAGAACAAATGTTGGTCCAAGGAAATGATGGAAATCTGCGATGTCAAAGAAGAACAGCTTCCAAAACTTTATGAAAGTTTTGAAGTAACCGGAAATCTGACCGAATCTGCTGCTGCAGAACTTGGTCTTACCACAAATTGTAAAATTGCTGCCGGCGCCGGCGACAATGCTGCTGCCGCTGTCGGAACAGGAACAGTAGGCGATGGTGGATGTAACATTTCTCTCGGAACTTCCGGAACTATCTTCATTTCCAGCAAAGAATTTGGTGTCGATAAATTCAACGCCCTTCATTCTTTTGCACATGCTGACGGAAATTACCATTTGATGGGATGTATGTTGAGTGCCGCTTCCTGTAACAAATGGTGGATGGACGAGATCATCGGAACCAAGGATTATCCTGCTGAGCAGAAACCGATCACTGATGACAAACTCGGTGAAAACAATGTATACTATCTTCCATATCTGATGGGTGAACGTTCTCCTCACAACAATCCGGATGCACGTGCTCTCTTCATCGGTATGTCCATGGATACGACAAGAGCCGATATGACACAGGCAGTTCTGGAAGGTGTTGCCTTTGCGATCCGTGATTCTTTCGAAGTAGCAAGAGATCTCGGAATCAATATCACAGAAACTAAAATCTGTGGTGGTGGAGCAAAGAGCCCTCTCTGGAGAAAGATCGTAGCTAACGTTCTGAACATTAAAGTAAATATCATCGAAAGCGAAGAAGGCCCTGGTCTCGGCGGTGCAATGCTCGCTGCTGTCGCTTGTGGTGAATATGCTTCCGTAGAAGAAGCTGCAGCAAAGATCGTAAAAGTAATCGACTCGGTAGAGCCGGATGCTGCTTTGGCAGAAAAATACGACAAGAAATATGCAAAATTCAAACAAATCTATCCAACTGTGAAAGATTTGTATGACACATTGAAAGCGTAACTTATACATTAGTAAGAAAATCACTCCCTTTTCCCGGTTGAATGGGGAGTGGTTCTCTTTCTTAACACATATCAGGGAGGTATGTCTATGAAAAAGTTGAAAAAAGCCGCTGTACTCACATTGATTGCATCATTGGTACTCAGCATCTCAGCACAGGGAAATAAGACCACGATTACGGCAAAGAAATCATCGGCAAATGTACGCACTGTAAAATTTAAGGGAACAGGAAAACGATTAAAACTCCAGAAAGGAAAAAAATACCAATTAAAACCGGTCGTTGCTGTTACTCCAAACAAAAAGAAATATCGGACGGTAACGTATACAACTTCGAACAAAAAAGTAGTATCTGTTTCAAAAAAAGGGCTTCTGAAGGGACTAAAAAAAGGAACTGCCACAATCCGTGCAGTGTCCAAGGTAAATCCAAAGAAAAAGGCAAGCATCCGTGTTATCGTAACTCAAGATGTGCTGGTTCGAAAGATTGTCCTCAACCGCACCAAACTTACCGTTTGTGAATCGGAAGAAGATGACATTATACTGACAATCAAACAAATTTTACCAAAGAATGCCAAAGATAAAGACGTGACCTGGGAAAGTGATGATGAAGATGTTGTCGATGTCGATGACGACGGAGAACTTTCCATTGGCGATCCGGGCACCGCAACCATCTACGTAACCGCTGACGACGAAGGTGGCGCGTATGCTACATGCGACGTAACCGTCACAGAAGATACTTCTTTGTCTGACCATGATGACGATGATGACGATGATGACGACGATGACAATGATGACGACGATAATGACTAGTAATCTAGAAGCAAAAGGGGAACTTGAAAATGTCAAATAAATACAAACGAAAACTTCAAAAAAGAGAAACCAAGCTGTGGCAGGATATCGTCCTGCTGCTGCCGGTTTTGTTTGGACTGTGTATCGTACCAATGATCGTACTTACACATGATTATACAATTGATTTTACACAATTTGAATGGTTTAACAAAATGCCATCCACGGGTCAGATTGACTCTTTTGGATATTCAAAAAGTGTCGCTCTAACCATCGTTGGCATTGCTACCGTGTTCTTCTTTTGCTATTATTATTGGAAGCAAACAAACAAGTATCACATGACTTCCACAGCCTTTTTTGCCAATATAGACAAAAAAATCGCCATTCTTTTAGGGATTCATCTTATCATGGTGATTATTTCTTCTGTGACAAGCAAATATTCCGAATTGGCTTATAGCGGTGGCGGATACACACAATGGCAGACTATGTGGGTACTTCTTGCATATGGAATCCTTTTTTTCTATACCTATGCTTGGGTAACCTCTGCACGCAAAATTAACATCCTTATTTATGGACTGATCATTCATACTGCACTTATGTCATTTATAGGATTTATGCAGTCCATTGACCAAAACCCTCTTTTATGGGACTGGGTGCAAAAAATCATTACAAAATACAGTACTTTAACCGGAATTTCATTTAAAGCCGGATACTCCAGTGTAGTCATGACATTTCCAAATCCAAACTACACCGGAACCTACATTGCATTAACCTTGCCGATCGTAGTTATGTTTATCTTTTTAAAGGTATCTGACAAAAAATGGATCTCTGTTTCCTGTAAATTGATCGGAGTCCTGATTGCTGCCGGATTTATAAAATCACTGATCGGTTCCGGTTCTACTGCAGCCGGTATGACGCTTGCCTTTGTCAGTGTAGTTGTTATTGTCCTGCTCATTATCAATTACTTCGATCCCCAAAACAAGATATGGTGGATCTCATTGGCAGGCATACTTATTTTAGGGATTGTCAGCATTTTTGCCATTCTTCAGACGAATTATGCAAAAACGGCGATAGAAAAATTGAAAAACGGCTCTGTAGATACTCGTAATTTGATTTCCATTGTAAATGAAACACCGACACGTTTAAAAGTCAATTTCCGAAATGGTGAATCTTTTGATCTGGATATAACTATTCCGGAAGAATCAAATGCCACTTTTACGATCACAGATTCCTCCGGGAAAAATATACCGCTAACCTATGATAACGGCCTGGAGTTATATACTCCAAATGATCCCCGTTTCAATATGCTTACCTTGGAGTCCAAGCGCTATGCAATGGACACCGGCATTCACGATGCTTTTACTCTGTGTGATACACCGAATCAAATTTCCTTTACTTTTGTTTACGATAATAATGAATGGAAATATTATACGCCTTATGGTAAATTGATCAAATTGAAGGAAGTTGAACACTTTGGTTTTAAAAATTCCGAAAACATAGCAAACCGCCGTGGATATATCTGGTCACGAACCATTCCATTAATGAAAACTTATTGGTTCAAAGGAATCGGACCAAATGCCTTCATTATCGCCTTTCCAAATGCAGATTTTGTCGGTTCGAAACGTGTAGGCGGAAGTACGCTTTTGGTAGATAAACCACATAATACCTTTTTGCAGACATATATACAGACCGGTGGAATCTCTGCCATCTCCTATGCTGCATTATGTATTATTTACATGCTTCAATCCCTTCGCTTGCTATGGCGAAAAAAACTGACGAATAATTTGTCCAAAATTGCTTTTGGTTTATTTACGGCATCACTTTCTTACACCATTGTAGGTCTTACTAATGATGCTATCGTCGGAGTACAATCCTCTTATTGGATTTTACTTGGATTGGGCTTTGCCGTAAACCGTATGTTGAAAATTCAAAAAAGTGAAACCGTATAAAGATCAGGAGGCTGTTTTGCGAAATTACGATCCTTATAAAAAAACGATATTATTTATTTTATCATTAATCAATATATTACTGATGACTTTCCTTTTCTCATGGTTCTGGTACCACTTCTTTGCCGGAACCATGTATACTTATCGTTTCTATCGTCGTGGAAACTATGTGATCATCGGACTGTATGCACTCTTTCTTATTTTCTTTGGCCGAATGTATGGTGCCACGAAATTGGGTCAATTGCGTCGAATTGAGGTGATCCTGTCACAGTTTCTCTCCATATTTATCAGCAATGTGGTAACCTACATTATTATCTCACTGCTGGCATTTCGTTTTATCAATGTCGTTCCTTTTTTGGTCATGACATTGGGAGATTTTTTAATTACTACCCTATGGTATTTTGGGTCCAGTTCTCTGTATGGACACATTTTTAAGTCCTGGAAAATTCTTTTAATCTACGGAGAACGCCAAGCAAGCGATCTTGTTTATAAAGTAGAAGAACGCCGTGACAAATATGCCATCTCAGATGCTATTCATGTAAGTGAAGGTCTCGATAAAATTGCAAAGAAAGCAAAGGATTACGAAGCCGTTATCATCGGTGATATCAGTGCACAAGATCGAAATGACGTTTTAAAATTCTGCTATTCCAATGGTATACGCGCTTATGTTATCCCTAAAATTTCTGATATTATCCTTATGGGAAGCGATAGGATTCATATATTTGATACCCCTTTTCTTCTTACAAAAGGATATTCCCTCAGTTTTGATCAAGAATTTGCCAAACGTTTTCTTGACCTTGTCATTGCTATACCAATGCTTATCCTTGCTTCACCATTTATGCTGTTAACGGCTGCTGCCATCAAATTATACGACAAAGGCCCTGTTTTTTATAAACAGATACGTTGTACAAAAAACGGAAAACCTTTCGAAATCATAAAATTTCGAAGCATGATCATCAATGCAGAAAAAGAGGGGGGTGCACAGCTTGCCAAAGCAAACGATTCGCGCATCACACCGATTGGACGCTTTATTCGTTCTACACGAATAGATGAACTGCCGCAGCTTTTTAATATCATAAAAGGAGACATGTCTTTTGTCGGTCCTCGGCCGGAACGTCCGGAAATTATAAAAGAATACATGGAAAATATGCCTGAATTTTCTTTCCGCCTCCGTGTCAAGGCCGGTCTTACCGGTTTTGCTCAAATTTACGGAAAGTATAACACGGTACCCTACGATAAACTCAAATTAGATTTATTTTATATTGAAAACTATTCTTTATGGCTTGATATTAAATTAATTCTGATGACAGTAAAAACAATTCTAAAAAAGGACTCTACTGAGGGAATTTCCTCTAATCAGGTAACCGCCGCTAAGGAAGGTTCCTCTGCTAATGTAATGGATGTCGTAGAAGAAATCAAAAAAAGAAAATAAAGATTCCCCGGGATTTATATTCCCGGGGAATTTTTTATCTCAAAAACACAAGTGGATTTACGGTCTCATCTTTTTGTTTAACCTGATAATACAGATTTGCTCCTTCTACGGAATAGTACTTGGTCGGTTTCGCAATCTTTCCGATCACCTGTCCTTCTGATACGGAATCTCCTTCCTCCACTGTCACATCTTTCAATTGTCCGTATATGACCTGAAAATCATCTCCGATTGCAACCGTTACCGTTCTTCCGGTCTCATCACTCTTATTGATCGACTTGACGATACCTGCCGCACTTGCTTTTACACTCTCGCCGACTTCGCTTCCAATGATCATCGCGGGATTTGTCTTATACTGGGATAACGTAGGAAAAAACACCACTTTATCCGCACTGTATTCTATCAAAACATCCCCTTCAACAGGCCATAAAAGCCCGGTTTCCTGATCAAAATGAAGTTTGTCTTCCGCACTTACTTTCTTCATCGTCTCTTTTTTCCTTGGCTTTTCTTCCTTCACTTCTGACTTGACATTTTTCGAAGAAGCTTCTTTTGTGGACTTCTCTTCTGCCTTTTGGGCCGGTTCTAAAGTCGCCGCTGCAGGAGTTGGTACGACTAACTCCGTCTCTTCTGCAATTGGCACATTTTCTTCCTTCTGCTCGGGTTTGGCAAACAGATTCATGCAGATCGCACCCACGACCGCAATGCAGACAATTCCACTCAAAAGTGATATATAAAAACCTTTTTCTTTCTTCATCATTCTTCACCTCGATTCTAGATTTGCACTTTCGATGCTATCTATATTTTTTCCTGAATCTCGGCGAATATACATTTTTTAAGGCAAATATTTTTTTAACCGACGGTAAAAACGAATCATCAATAAACTGATTCCCGCTGTCAAAACAGCACAGACCAATAAATACACGACCGCATTGCCTTTTCCCAATGAATCTTTCAGTAAGATCATCGGAATCCTCTGATATATGTAAAATGAAAACAAATTTTGTCCAATGAAAGTATAAACACGATTTGACGCCCGAAACTTCATCGTTAAAAGCACCACAACGATGGCAAAAGTTACACTAACAATCTCAAAATACATCTTATGCTCAGCCCTCATTGAATAGAAAAGCGCAAAAATCGCAACGGCAAAAACAAGTGATGCCACATAGCGCAGATAACGTTTCCCACCGGCAAGCCATTTTTCAAAAGTTTCACGCCCCAGTGCAAAAAACATGCCGGCGCTGTAGCACAATATCGTGTCATACCACCATCCGCCTTTTCCGGCATGCCGCATCCATAAAATGTAAATCCCACTTAAAAATACAATTCCAAAAACGGCAAACCACAACGGCATTTTGCGAAACCATTTTGTCTCCCGGATGCGAAATACGATATACGTCACCACATACAGATACAAAATGGCAAACACATACCAGTTGCTGTTTCCCAGACTTTCCCATGCAGCAAACCCTTTTAACGCATACCAGAATGTCGGAGTTTGATTCGTCGCACAACTAACAAACAGATAAATCACGGCAGCAATCTCAAAATTCACAAAAAAAGGAAGAAGTCTGCGTTTAGGGAATGAAGAAATATAGCCTTTCTTATGACGAAGAGATTCCATAACTCCATATCCGGAATAGAACAAAAACATCGCAACAATCAGTTGTCCCAATGCTCGATTCACTTCAATGTACATAATATCAAGTGGTCCATAAATGCTCCACGACATATATTGAATCAAATGTGTCATAAATACTGTCGTCAGGAAGTAACCATTGACGGATGCTGTCATCTCACGTGAACAGTATCCTGATTTTTGGGAAACCGGCTGACTAAATGCCCATTTTCCCTTTGCTCCGATTCCAAACGCAGAAAACACCAAAAACAAAAAACACAATCCAAAAATCAGAATCATTTTTTCTCACCTAGAATCTTTTTCCTATAAAAAGAGGATCCTTTCGACAGTTCCTGCTGCACTTTAACATCCCCATATTTTTCCAAAATTGTCTCTTTGTCCGAAAAGAGATTGGTCCCAAGTCCAATGCGGTCTCCCTCTATCTGTACTCCCATCGCCGCCAGTGTCGTCGGATACAGATCCATCGGATAATACTTGCGGTCTTTTTCACGAACCGGTTTTACCGCCGAATTCAGGATGCAGGAATACACACGCCGAGGCACACTTCCATCATACTGCGCCCGGATATAATTATTATCCATCGTACAATGATCTCCGGAAATGACAATCGTTGTGTCTTTGTAGAAATCCTGCGCCTTAATCCAATCAATAAACTCCTTTACACGCTTTGAAGAACACGAGAGCACATTGTCATAGTTATTTTTAAAATCATGCCGGCAATCCTCACAGGCATACCCTCCGATATGATGAGTGTCTACAGTAAGCATCGTAAAATTAAAAGGTTTGTCCCCTTTTGCGAGTTTTGTTATCTCTTCTTTGGCAAAAGCAAACAGCTTTTTATCCTCAAATCCCCACCATTCATAGTAATCTTTAGGAATCTTTCCCTGTTCTTTCGCATAAGGATAATCATAGACGAAATAGTCTCCATGCTGCTCAAAATACATCTTCCGTCCACCAAAAGTCAGATCTGAACCAACCATGATCTCCTGCGCATATCCCTCTTTTTTGAGAACATCTCCCATCGATACCGCTCCCGGCATAAACGTATTTTTCTCGTTTTGGTAATTTTTTCCACCAAGTGGGATCATAACCGGGTATGCACATGTCTGAGACACCATCGCGCCCGTTGTCCATGATGCCCCCCTCGACGGTGTTGCGCCACCGATTTTTTCATCACCTGAAAAATTTACCCCTTCTTTTGCCAGTGCCGTCAACTCCGGGATTCGATTTTGTTCCATCGCTCCGCCTTCTTCTTTGGAAGAAAATGTACTTTCCATGAATTCCAAAAAAAGGTAGATCAAATTTCTCTTTTTCTCCGGAAAATGCAGCATTTCCGGTGTCAACTGCACTGCTTCTTCTTCCATAAAGCCAGATTCTTTCCGCTGTGCGATCAGACATCCAAAAGTATCAAACGACTGTAAAATGCTTCCTATCGCCACCAGCAGAAGAACCACTGCCGCCACAAGAAGCGCTGTACCGGCTGACGGTGAAATCTTTATATAACAGACTACACTTATCAAAACAGACAGGCATACGCCAAGTCCCATACGAATTCCATACGTACGAAAATAATCCAAAATCATTTCATTGCTCGTTCCCTTCATAGGAACCTTCAGATGAAATACAATTTCTTCCCACGATAATCCATTAAAATTCTTTTTTAAAAATAAGTAAACGGTGTACAAAATTACTGCTATGATAAGGATCACGGCAGATAATACTGCTTTAAGCATGTTTCGTCATCTCACTTCCGAGCCTTTTTAATACAAAATCTTTCCGTCTGCCACCTGGCGCAGGTGTTTTCCATAGCTGGATTTTCCGTATACTTCTGCTGATTTGAGAAGCGTCTCTTTGTCAATCCATCCATTGTGATAAGCAATTTCTTCGACCGCCGAAAGCATGATTCCCTGGCGGTTTTCGATTACCCGCACAAATTCACTGGCATCCGCAAGGGCATCCATTGTGCCGGTATCCAGCCACGCATACCCTCTTCCGAGTGTCACGACATCCAGACTTCCCTCTTCCAGATACAATTTATTCAAATCTGTAATTTCCAATTCACCGCGAGCAGATGGTTTTACCTTTTTCGCAAAGTCTACCACGCGGTTGTCATAAAAATACAGACCGGTTACACAATAATTTGATTTTGGATGCTCCGGCTTTTCCTCGATCGAAATCGCCCGTCCGTTTTCATCAAACTCTACAATACCAAATCTCTGTGGGTCATCGACATAATAACCAAATACTGTCGCACGGTCTGTTTTATCTGCTGCCATCTGCAGATGTTTTTTCAGGCCGCTTCCATAGAAAATATTGTCACCGAGTACCATGGCGCACGAATCACCATCGATGAACTCTTCACCGAGCAAAAACGCTTGTGCCAGTCCGTCCGGGCTTGGCTGCACCTTATATTGCAAGTGAATTCCAAAACTGGAACCATCACCAAGAAGCCGTTCAAAATTTGGCAGATCCGTCGGGGTCGATATGATCAAAATATCACGGATTCCCGCCAGCATCAACGTAGAAAGCGGGTAATATATCATCGGTTTATCATAAACCGGAAGCAGCTGCTTTGAGGTTACTTTGGTCAATGGATACAATCTTGTGCCGGAACCTCCGGCAAGAATTATTCCTTTCATATAAAACCTCCGATTATATAACTGTTAATAAGTATAAACACCCTATTACAACTATCACATTATACCACCCTTATCCCTAAAAATCAAGTATTTTCGCATATTTATCATAATTTCACTGATCTTCCAAAATATATTTATGATTTCGCAGATTGCCAATATTTACGATAAAAATATTAATATTTTCTGCTGATCATCCCATAAAAAATAAATAAATTACACTATTTCCATTTTACTTTTTTTAAGCGCAGATGCAATAACAGCATCCATATCATAGTACTTATACTCGCCAAGTCTGCCTCCAAAAATAATATTTTTTTCAGACTCTGCAAGCTTCTTGTACTCAGCATAAAGCTTACTGTTTTTTTCATCATTCACAGGATAATACGGTTCATCTCCAAGCTTCCATTCAGAACTGTATTCACGGCTTATAACCGTCTTATGAATATCCTTTCCATTTTCATCCTTACCAAATTCAAACCATTTGTGTTCAATAATTCTTGTCCAAGGAGTTTCTGTATCAGTATAATTTACTGCT
>ERZ826016.1837-NODE-1837-length-18206-cov-10.745248_pt1 | contig 18206 bp, 17 predicted proteins | sample MGYA00519872_ERZ826016 | MGnify/ENA primary metagenome ERZ826016 (study PRJEB31778, sample SAMEA3449218) | human gut metagenome | biome: human gut; feature: human-associated habitat; material: faeces | place: United Kingdom | collected 2010/2012 ... | reverse complement strand
AACTCACCAGGAGGATCTATTACAGATGGAATGGGAATTATAGACACAATGAATTATATAAGTTGCCCAGTATCAACAATATGTATTGGAATGGCAGCAAGTATGGGAGCAGCATTATTATGTGCAGGAGAAAAAGGAAAAAGATTTGCTACACCAAATGCAGAAATATTAATACATCAACCATTAATAGCAGGTGGAGGAATTTCAGGACAAACGACAGACATAAAAATCCATGCAGAGCAAATGATTAAAACAAGAGAAAGATTAACAAAAATCTTAGCTGACAGAACAGGAAAACCAATTGAACAAGTTATGAAAGATACTGAAAGAGATAATTATATGACAGCAGAAGAAGCTTTAGAGTACGGTTTAATAGATGAAATTTTATATAAAAGAAAATAAGGGAGAGTTTTGTAATGGCAAAAAATGATGAAACAATGAAAAATGTATATTGTTCTTTTTGTGGAAAGCCACAAAGTGGAGTAAAGAAAATAGTTGCAGGACCTGGTGTATATATCTGTGACGAATGTATAAGCCTTTGTACTTCTATATTAGAAGAAGAGGGATTTCTTGACGAAGAAGAAGCATATACATTAAATGAAGAAACAAAAATTCCAAGTCCTAAAGAGATAAAAAAGGTTTTAGATGATTATGTAATAGGGCAAAATGAGGCTAAGAAAATATTATCAGTTGCGGTATATAATCATTATAAGAGAATTATGGCTAATGGTGAGAGCATGGATGCCGAAGATAAGAATGTTGAACTTCAGAAGAGTAATATTCTTATGTTAGGACCTACCGGTTCGGGTAAGACATTCCTTGCTCAGACACTTGCGAAGCTTCTCAATGTGCCGTTTGCCATTGCTGATGCGACAACACTCACTGAGGCAGGTTATGTCGGCGAAGATGTTGAGAACATTCTTCTTAAGCTTATACAGGCAGCCGACTATGATATAGAGAAGGCTGAACATGGAATTATATATATAGATGAGATTGATAAAATCACTAAGAAGTCGGAGAATGTATCCATCACGCGAGATGTATCCGGTGAGGGCGTACAGCAGGCACTTCTTAAGATTTTGGAGGGAACGGTTGCTTCGGTTCCGCCACAGGGTGGACGTAAGCATCCTCAGCAGGAGCTCATACCTATAGATACAACGAACATTCTCTTTATATGTGGCGGAGCATTTGACGGACTTGAGAAGATTATTGATGCGAGAACAGGCCAGTCGTCAATAGGATTCGGTGCCGAGCTCATTGAAAAGACGGAGGAGAATGTCGGCGAGCTTTTAAAGCAGGTTCTTCCTCAGGATCTTGTCAAGTTCGGACTTATTCCTGAGTTCGTTGGACGAGTTCCTATCACGGTTTCTCTTGATTTACTTGATGAGAATGCGCTCAAGAGAATACTTACAGAGCCTAAGAATGCACTTGTCAAGCAGTATCGTAAGCTTTTCCACTATGATGAGGTGGAACTTAAGGTTACGGATGATGCTGTTGCGGCAATAGCTAAGAAGAGCTTTGAGCGTAAGACCGGAGCGAGAGGACTTCGCGCTATTATGGAAAATATCATGATGGATGTTATGTATGAGATTCCGTCTGATGATAACATTGCATGCTGTACAATAACAAAGGATACAGTCGAGAAGGGTGAACCTCCGGTTGTCGAGTACAGAACTGACGCTATAGAGTTGGGTAAGAAAAAGAATAATAACGGGGAAACTGCATGAACGAAGTAATGAAGAGTATACCTGTGATTGCTATCAAGGGAATGACCATATTGCCATATATGGTCATTCATTTTGATATAAGCAGGAAAAATTTAGTGGAATCCGTGGAGTATGCTATGGTTCACGGACAGAGAATATTTATAAGCGGACATCTGACCGAGGAGGATGAGGATGCCGGGAACGATAAGCTTAGGGAGACAGGCACATTGTGTGAAGTCAAGCAGATAATGAAGCTTCCGGGAAATGTGTTGAGAGTCACGGTCAGAGGAACTGCCAGGGGAAAAAGTCTTGTATATAATTACGACGGCAGGATGCTGATGACAAATGTAGAACTTACGGATGACTGTAATGACGAGCAGAGTGATGATGTGGCAAGAGCTGCACATGTACGCAATATCAAAGAGCTTCTAAAAGAATATGCTGCCGGAAATCCTAAGGCTAACAAGGAATCAATGGCAAGACTTATGGCTGTTGACGAGCTTAATGAGCTTATATACAGAATAACGGGGGAGCTTCCTTTTGAAAACAGGAAGAAAATAGAGGTTCTTGAATGTGATGATATATCTGAGAGAAGCCTGATTGTATGTGATGCAATCAGGCGTGAAATAGAGATTGCCAGAATCAGACGGGATTTTCTTGGCGATGTGCGCACGGAGATTGACAAGCATCAGAAGGAATATGTGCTTCGTGAGCAGATGAGAATGATTCGTGAGGAGCTTGGCGAGGAAGGCGAGGGCGAGATACAGGAGTTCTCAGACAGAACGGAAAGACTAAATGCCTCAGATGAGGTTAAGCTAAAGCTTAAGAAGGAAATAAGACGTTATCAGAACATGGCGGCAAGCTCTGCTGAGGCAAATGTCATACGAAGCTACATAGAGACTTTGCTTGAGATGCCTTGGGATAATATGTCTGAGGACAACAATGATATAAAGAATGCCAAGAGAGTTCTCGATAAAGAGCATTATGGTCTTGATAAGGTTAAGGAGCGAATCTTGGAATTTCTGGCGGTAAGGCAGCTTAAGGGGGGCGATGACTCACCTGTTATATGTCTTGTAGGACCGCCGGGAACAGGTAAGACATCTATAGCAGCTTCGGTTGCTGAGGCACTTAACAGAAAGTATGTCAGGATATGTCTTGGCGGTGTCAGGGATGAGGCTGAGATAAGAGGTCACAGGAGAACCTATGTGGGAGCGATGCCGGGACGAATTATTGAGGGAATAAAGAATGCCGGAGTTAAGAATCCTCTTATGCTTCTCGATGAGATTGACAAGACCGGAAAGGACAGCAGAGGAGATACTGCGTCGGCACTTCTTGAAGTGCTTGACACAGCACAGAATTCACACTTTACAGACCATTATATGGAAGTGCCTGTTGACTTGTCCAAGGTTCTGTTTATAGCAACTGCAAATGACGCATCTATGATACCAAGACCGCTTTATGACAGAATGGAGATTATTGAGCTCAACAGCTATACGGAGAATGAGAAGCTTCATATTGCGGAGGAGCATCTCGTGGCGAAGGAACTTGACAAGAATGGTCTTACGAAGAAGGAACTGTCGATCAGCAGGACGGCACTCTTGTCGATTATACATGGCTATACAAGGGAAGCCGGCGTGAGAAATTTAGAGCGCAAAATCGGTGCGGTGTGCCGCTCTGTGGCAAAAAAACAGTTGTTGGGTGAGCTCCCTGAGGGAAAGACGGTAAAAGTTACCGCAAAGAATCTTGAAGAGTTTCTCGGAAAGCCTAAATTCAGGGATGATAAGGCTGATAAGAGAGCACAGACCGGTGTGGTGACAGGGCTTGCCTGGACGAGTGTGGGTGGAGATACTCTCACGATAGAGGTTGGTACAATGCCTGGGAAGGGAGACATGATTCTTACCGGAAATCTTGGCGACGTCATGAAGGAATCTGCAAGAATCGCATTAAGCTATGTGCGTTCCGTTGCATCAAGGTATGGTGCAGACAAGGAATTTTTCTCCAAGAACGATATACATATCCATATTCCGGAGGGATCTGTTCCAAAGGACGGACCATCGGCGGGGATAACAATGGCAACGGCGGTACTTTCGGCGGTAAGCAAAAAGCCGGTGAGGGCAAAACTTGCCATGACAGGTGAACTGACGCTCAGGGGGCAGGTACTTCCTATCGGCGGATTGAAAGAAAAACTGCTTGCGGCAGCGCGATATGGAATACAGACGGTGCTTGTTCCGAAAAAGAATGAGCAGGATGTTGAGGAACTGGATGCTGAGATAACGGATGGAATCAAAATAATCTATGTTGAGAATATGGAGCAGGTAGTGAAGGAGGCGATTGAATGATAGTTAAATCTTTAAGTCTTGAGACTGTGTGCGGTATAACAAGCCGGCTTCCGGAAAATACATGTCCGGAGGTGGCTTTTGCGGGCAAATCAAACGTGGGCAAATCATCACTCATCAATGCACTTGTGAACAGAAAAAGCTTTGCAAGAACATCTTCGGAGCCGGGAAAGACACAGACAATCAACTTTTATAATGTCAATAATGAGCTCTATCTTGTTGACCTCCCGGGATACGGATATGCGAGAACATCCATGGAGACCCGCGAAAAGTGGGGCAAGATGATAGAAAAGTATCTTCATACCTCTAAGATGCTCAAGGCAGTCTTTCTTCTGGTGGATATACGACATGAGCCGTCACAGAACGATGTGAATATGTATGATTGGATAAAGTATCAGGGATTTACTCCTGTGGTTATTGCAACCAAGGCTGATAAGATAAAACGCAGCCAGCTTCCGCGCCAGATTAAACTGGTGCGGGATACACTTGGCATGGAGAAAGAAGAGATTCTCATTCCTTTTTCAGCCGAGACAAAGCAGGGCAGGGAGGAAATCTGGAAAGTTATAGAAGGTGAGTCATAACATATTCGTATATATCGGGACTTGCGTCCTTCCATTTACCGCACATTGAGTCAGCCTGCTGCTCATCAGGTACGGTGATTGTCAAATCTATAATCGGGTAGCCGTTCTCTTTGACCTGGCAGTGGACAGCATAATCTCCGTTGGTAGCTTTGTAATACTCGGAGATGTTGTTCACTGCCTCTTTTAATTCATACTTATTATCACTCAAAAATACATTGATATCTGAAATTATCGACGATGATATCTTATACTTAAAAAAGTTAATTGTCTCACGACCTGAGTCGGTTATGCTGTAATGTGTACTGCTGTGGTAACTCTCCTCAGTGATGAAACCGTCAGATATAAGTGTGCTTATGACTTCCTGTAAGGTGAAATAGGTTGTATAACCCTTTTCAAGAATGAACTGGGAAATCTGTGCGTTGGTCATAGGCGAATTCACACGGTCAAGCATATAGAGTATTATTAATTTATATAGGGTTGATGCGTCAGTTGCCATATTTTTTACCCTGCCATGTGTTTTTCATGACAAATTCCTTCATTATAGTATTAAGTACTTTCTTTTTATCTGCACTCCAGGTCGGAGCAAGTAAGAGTGGCTTCGGACCGTCACCGGTAATCCGGTGTATGACCATATCTGTGGGAAGCTGCTCAATAATAGATACCACAAGAGCTGCGTATTCTCCAAGTGTCATGATGTGAAAATCATCATCACATTTGCGGCTTGTGTATATATCAGCGAGGTCGGTTCCTTTAAGCACATGTAAAAGCTGAAGCTTTATCCCGTCAACACCCAGCTTTGCAAGATATCTGCAGGTGGAGAGCATGTCGGCGTGTGTCTCACCCGGAAGCCCGAGTATTACATGTACTATAACCGGAAGCCCGGCAGCCTTAAGGCGTAAAAGGGCATCTTCAAATACGGAAAGAGGGTAGCCTCTCCTTATAAACAAGGCACTTTTCTCGTGAATAGTCTGCAGACCAAGCTCAACATAGACAGGCTTGCACCTGTTGAGTGAAGCAAGCAGGCTCACCTTCTCAGGTTCAAGGCAGTCCGGTCTGGTACCGACTGAGAGCCCGAGTATGTCATCGTGCTCTAAAACCTGCAAAAAAAGCTGTTCTAAATATGGCACCTCCGCATAGGTGTTGGTGTACGCCTGAAAGTATGCAATATATCCTGCAAATTTATCGGGATTAATCTTTGCACGGACGCGTGACTTGGCATAGGAAAGCTGAGCGGGTATGTCCGGTATGTTCCTGTGCAGGATATCGGAGTATACCATGGCGGTGCCTGCAAAATCTCCGGAACCTCCGGCACTGCAGAAAATACAGCCTCTGTTGTCGATGGTTCCGTCGCGATTAGGACATGTCATGCCGCCGTTAAGGGAGAGCTTGTACACCTTGCCGCCGAATTGCTCCCGATAATATTGATTTAATGAATAATAAGGCTTGTTGTCGGGGTACATCTTAGCGGATGTGATCCTTGACAGCCTTGCTTACAACCTCTGCAACGCGAGGGTCAAATGCCTCCGGCAGAATGTTGTTCTCATTGATATCCTCATCGGCAACAAGACCGGCGATGGCATATGCTGCAGCAAGCTTCATCTCCTCGGTAATCTGCGTTGCGCGTCCCTCAAGAGCACCCTTGAATATACCCGGGAATGCGACAACATTGTTGACCTGATTAGGAAAATCACTTCTGCCTGTTCCTACCACGCGTGCTCCGGCAGCCTTAGCGGCATCAGGCATAATCTCAGGAACAGGATTAGCCATTGCAAAGAGGATGGAATCCTTGTTCATGGAAGCTACCATCTCAGGGGTTACGATATTAGGTGCTGATACGCCGACAAAAATATCGGCACCCTTAAGTGCATCGGCAAGGAGACCGTGACGATGCTCAAGATTGGTAACCTTGACCATCTCCTGCTGCATCCAGTTCAACCCCTCGGAATCCGTTGAGAGTATTCCGGACTTGTCGCACATTGTAATATGCTTGAAACCGTATGTAAGAAGAAGCTTGGTGATTGCAACTCCTGCAGAACCGGCACCGTTAACGACGACATTGCAGTTCTCTTTATTCTTGCCTGTGACCTTAAGGGCATTGATGATACCCGCAAGGACAACGATGGCTGTTCCGTGCTGGTCATCATGGAAGACCGGAATATCAAGAAGCTTCTTAAGCCGTTCTTCAATCTCGAAGCATCTTGGAGCCGATATGTCCTCAAGGTTAATACCGCCGAAGGCGGGAGCAATGTTGACAACAGTCTTTATAATTTCCTCTGTATCCTGCGTGTCAAGGCATATTGGGAAAGCGTTAACTCCGCCAAATTCCTTGAATAGTACTGCCTTGCCTTCCATAACCGGCATCGCAGCATAAGGACCTATGTTGCCAAGACCAAGGACTGCACTTCCGTCAGACACGACGGCGACTGTATTTGACTTGATGGTGTACTTGTAGGCAGCCTTTTTATCCTCGGCAATAACCTTACATGGTTCGGCAACGCCTGGTGTGTAGGCGAGTGCTAAATCCTCGCGTGTTGCAATCTTGCACTTAGGGGCAGTTTCAAGCTTGCCTTTCCATTCTTCATGAAGCTGTAATGCTTTTTCGTAGTTTGTCATAAAAACCTCATTTCCGGACAATTCCGCACTATATTCTTTTAATGATTATAATAACATACATCTCAGATTTTTTAAACAATAAATAATTAAAAATATAACAAAAATACTTTACATTGTGAAAATGGTAGTATAATATATAAGTATCTTTCAGATTTTGAACTTAGATATAGTACAGACTTCTACTACGTCGATACATCCCCCAGAGCGCTAATTGGACAACACAGTAATAATAAGGAGAGTAATAAATGAGAAAAAAATTGGAGACTTTGCCGTTGGCAGTTTTAAAGGACATTGCAAAGGACAAACAGGTTAAGCACTACAGCACAATGAAGAAGGCAGAACTCATAGATATTCTTGCAGAGCTTTCGGAAGCTGATAACAGTGATGATGATAAAAAGGAGAGCCCCGACAAGGAGAGTGCCGAGATAAGAAACACCGAGACCGGGAAGACACAGTCAAAGAGCGAGGCACAGCAGGAGATAAGACCGGTTAAAGCACAGCAGCCTGTGAAGAATGATGATCCGTACAGACAGGACTATGATCCTGAGATGGTGGACAAGAACGGTGATGCGCATGGTATTCTTGAGGTAATGCAGGATGGATACGGCTTCATAAGATGTGAGAATTTCCTTCCGGGTGACAATGACGTATATGTTGCACCGGTTCAGATTAAGAGGTTCGGTCTTAAGACGGGAGATATAATACACGGCTGTAAGAGAGTTAAGAATCAGGGAGAGAAGTTCAGTGCACTTTTATACATAAAGACGGTCAATGGATTTTCCGTGGCAGAGATTGCAAGAAGAAGACCGTTTGAGAAGCTCACACCTATATTCCCGAATGAGAGAATTCATCTTGAACTTCCGGAAAGCAGTGTGGCGATGAGAATTGTTGACCTCATAAGCCCTATCGGAAAAGGACAGAGAGGAATGATTGTGGCACAGCCTAAGGCAGGTAAGACCACGCTTCTTAAGCAGATTGCCAACTCGATTCTCAAAAATCACAAGGATATGCATCTTATGATTCTGCTTATTGATGAGCGCCCTGAGGAGGTTACGGATATCAGGGAGTCCCTTGAGGGCGATAATGTTGAGGTTATCTACTCTACCTTCGATGAGCTTCCGGAGAGACACAAGAGGGTGTCAGAGATGACGATTGAGAGAGCTAAGAGACTTGTAGAGCAGAAGCAGGATGTTGTGATTCTGCTTGACAGTATAACGAGACTTGCCAGAGCATATAATATTGTATGCACGCCTAGCGGAAGAACACTTTCCGGCGGTCTTGATCCGGCAGCTCTTCACATGCCTAAGAGATTCTTCGGCGCCGCAAGAAACATAAGAGAGGGCGGAAGCCTTACGATTCTTGCAACCGCGCTTATAGATACCGGAAGTAAGATGGATGACGTCGTATACGAGGAATTCAAGGGAACGGGCAATATGGAGCTGGTTCTTGACAGAAAGCTCTCGGAAAAGAGAATCTTTCCGGCAATAGATATTGTAAAGTCGGGAACAAGAAGAGAGGATCTTCTTCTCACGGAGGAGGAGCTTGATGCAATGAATTATGTACGAAAGGCACTCAACGGCTCACGCGCCGAGGATGCGACAGAATCAATCATTGACCTCTTTGCAAGAACCAAGAATAATCGTGAATTTGTATCTCAGGTTAAAAAGATTAGATTATTCTAAAAAAAATCTTGCATAATTCCATTAAGTATGCTATGCTGATTAAGCTGTTTTATTGGAAAGAAATCGGTTTAACCGACTTTCGATACAAGAATTTAACAAAGAGGTGAAAGAAATGAGAGAAGGAATCCATCCAAATTACTACCAGGCCAAGGTTGTATGTAACTGCGGTAATGAATTTGTAACTGGGTCAACGAAGGAGTCAATCCACGTTGAAATCTGTTCCAAGTGCCATTCATTCTATACAGGCCAGCAGAAGGCAGCTGCAGCCCGCGGACGTATTGATAAGTTCAATAAGAAGTACGGTGTGCAGAACAACTAGTAGTTCAGGAAGACAGGGTTGTGGATTGGTAGAGTACCGGTTCACACCCTTTTTTGTATAATGGGATTCAGGTGCCAAGGTACATTCTTTTAAAGAGAAAGGCAGAATATGAAGTCATCAGGTATAGGCGGTCAGGCGGTTATAGAAGGCGTTATGATGCGCAATAAGGACAGATATGCGGTTGCGGTGCGCAAGCCTGACGATAGTATTGAAGTAATAGTAAAGAATTGTAACAATTTATCGGATAGATATAAGATATTGAAGCTTCCTGTTATAAGAGGAATAGTGAACTTTATAGATTCGCTTGTGGTAGGCATGTCAACACTCAACTATTCGGCAAGTTTCTATGAGGATGACGAGGAGAGCACAAAAAAGCCTGCCAAGGAAAAGACAAAAGAGCAGGAGGCACGAGAGGAAAAGGTCATGATGACTTTCACCGTGATACTCTCAGTCGTCATGGCGGTGCTGATATTCATGATTGCACCATATTATGTGTCAAGATTATTTGCTTTGTTCGTGAAGAGTGATACGGCTGTCATACTTATAGAGGGATTTGTCAGACTTGCATTCTTCATTATATATGTAAAGCTTATTTCACTCATGAAGGACATAAAACGGGTGTATATGTATCATGGAGCCGAGCACAAGTGCATTAACTGTGTGGAGCATGGCATGGAGCTCACGGTAGAGAACGTGCTCAAGAGCTCTAAGGAACACAAAAGATGCGGAACGAGTTTTCTGCTTATTGTCATGTGCATAAGCATACTCTTTTTTATGTTCATAAGAGTGGATTCACCGATACTGAGACTGGTGTTCAGAGTTCTTCTGGTTCCGGTTATTGCAGGAGTGTCTTATGAGGTTCTGAGATTGGCGGGTAATTCGGATTCTAAGTTCATGGATATAGTGAGTAAGCCGGGACTTCTGTTACAGCGTCTTACGACGAGTGAACCGGATGCGTCGATGGTTGAGGTTGCCATTGCGTCAGTCGAGGCGGTGTTTGACTGGAGGACGTATATTGAGAATCTTAAGAAGGAAGAGGCATAGCGGTGGAATATACTAACAGGGAACTTCTGCGTGAAGGACAGGAGAGACTGCGTGCAGCAGGAATTGCCGAGGCAGATGTCGATGCATGGATTTTATTTACCGGAACTACGGGGCTTGACCGCACGGCGTATTTTATGCAGGGAAATGAAAAGGTTCAGCCTGAACTTGCCGAAAGGTATTTTGAAAAGATAGGACGACGCACGGACAGGGAGCCGGTACAGTATATAGAAGGAACGGCACCGTTCATGGGATATGATTTTGAGGTGGATGAGAATGTCCTTATTCCGCGCATGGATACTGAGATTCTTGTGGCTGAGGCAGTCAAGGCAGGCACAAAGCTGTGTCGTGAAAGAATACACGGAACGTCAGTGAGAGTCCTTGATATGTGCACAGGTTCGGGATGTATAATTGAGAGCCTGTATCTGTCACTGAAAAAGGACGGTTATCTCATTGAGGCTTGTGCGTCGGATATATCCGAAAAGGCTCTTGAGGTGGCAGAGAAAAATGCCGAAAGGCTCGGTGCGGATGTTAAGTTCTTTAAGGGAAATCTTTTTGAAAAGGTGGATGGAGCTTTCAATATGATATTGTCAAATCCACCGTATATAAGAAGCGATGTCATCGCCGGATTGGAGCCGGAGGTAAAAGATTACGAACCGAAAACGGCACTTGACGGAATGCAGGACGGACTGTATTTTTATAGAGAGATTACGGAACATGCCGGTGAGTACCTCATCGACGGAGGAATTCTGATGCTGGAGATTGGGTATGATCAGGGCATGGAGGTAAGCCGGATGTGCCGGGATAATGGCTATACTGATATTAAGATTATAAAGGATTTTGCAGGGTTAGACCGCGTGGTAAGTGCGGTATATACAAGGCATTGATATATGGGCACAGGCTCATAACGGGAAAGGAAAGAGTATGTTTCAGAAATTAGATGATTTGTTAATGAGATATGAGGACTTGACGGCAGAGCTTAACAATCCGTCAGTCGTTGAGAACCAGACACGTTTCAGAAAGCTTATGAAGGAACAGAGTGACCTCACACCGCTTGTTGATGCATATAAGGAATATAAGGCATGCCAGCAGACGGTACAGGACAGCTTGGAGCTTCTTGACACTGAGAATGATGAGGAACTTCGCGAGATGGCGAAGGAAGAGTTAAATGATGCGAAGGCAAGAATTGAGGAGCTTGAGCACACTATGAAGATTCTTCTTCTTCCGAAGGATCCTAACGATGATAAAAATGTTATCGTGGAGATTCGTGCCGGTGCCGGCGGAGACGAGGCAGCACTTTTTGCGGCGGAGCTTTTCCGTATGTATACACATTATGTTGAGGCAAAGCACTGGAAGATAGAGGTTATCAATGCAGATGAGACGGGAATCGGCGGAATGAAGGAAGTCGAGTTCATGGTTAAGGGACAGGGCGCTTATTCCATACTTAAGTATGAGAGCGGTGTTCATCGTGTTCAGAGAGTACCGGAGACGGAGTCAGGTGGACGTATTCATACATCGACGGCATCTGTGGCAGTTATGCCGGAGGCAGAGGAGGTTGATGTTCATATCGATGAAAAGGATATAAGAATCGACGTAATGCGTGCTTCCGGTAACGGTGGACAGTGTGTCAATACAACAGATTCAGCGGTACGTCTTACACATTATCCGACAGGAATTGTCGTATACAGCCAGACAGAAAAATCACAGATTCAGAACAAGGATAAGGCGTTCGCAATTCTTCGTGCAAAGCTGTATGAGATGGAGTGCCAGAAGGCACATGATGCTGAGGCTGATGCGAGAAGAAGCCAGATTGGTACAGGCGACCGTTCCGAGAAGATCAGAACTTATAATTTCCCTCAGGGACGTGTGACCGATCATAGAATCAATCTTACGCTGTACAAGCTTGATAAGATTATGGACGGTGATATTCAGGAGATAATTGATGCATGTATAGCTGCCGACCAGGCTGCAAAGCTTGCAAAGATGAACGAAAACTAAGGGAGCTTAAGCTCCCTTTTTGGCTTTGCGGATGATGAACGGATGTCGACAGGGGGTAGAGCGTTGAGAGTAGTTAAGAATATACTGAGAATGGTTATCACGCTTTTTGTGGGATTTATGACATGCCTTGCCATTCAGTATTTTTTTGACAATGATTTTCTTATTCCGACATTGCTTATGCTGTGCGTGTTTCTTATATCGGTCTATACGGATGGATATATATACGGAACAGTGGGAGCGGTAATAAGTGTGTTTATTGTCAATGTTGCATTCACTTTTCCGTATTTCAGAATAAGCCTTTCGGTATCAGAGAATGTTGTGTCAATGTTCATTATGCTTGCGATTACGCTTGTGACAAGCTATCTTACAAGTAAGATAAGATATCAGGAGCAGATTAAGGCTGAGAGCGAGAAGGAGAAGATGAGAGCGAATCTTCTTCGTGCAGTGTCGCACGACCTTAGAACGCCGCTCACCACAATATACGGTGCGAGCTCCGCACTGCTTGAAAAGGGAAATGACTTTTCGGATGAACAGAAAAATAAGCTGCTCGCAGGTATCGAAGAAGATTCACAGTGGCTTTGCAGAATGGTTGAGAATCTTCTGTCTGTCACAAGACTTGACGGGGATAATGTCAGAATTGCCAAGACACCGATTGCGCTTGATGAGCTCATTGATTCAGTGCTGGTGAAGTTTCATAAGCATTATCCTGACACGGAAGTCAATGTAATACTTCCGGATGATATAGTGGTTATACCGATGGATGCCATACTCATGGAGCAGGTTATAATGAACATACTTGAGAATGCTGTATTGCATGCTGATGGTATGGATAGGCTTGAGCTGGAAGTGTATACTCAGGAACATAGAGCGGTATTTGAGATAAGAGATAATGGCTGCGGTATTCCTGCGGATATAATTAATAATATCTTTACAGGCGGGTATGCAAGGCAGAACACGGTGGCAGATGGAAGAAAGGGTAATGCGGGAATCGGACTTACGGTATGTGCCACCATAGTAAAGGCGCATGGAGGAAAAATATCGGTTGAGAACCGCAAGACCGGAGGAGCATGCTTTAAGATTGAGCTTGAGCTGGAGGATGAGTATGAAGAACAACAGATATAAGGTACTTGTGGTTGAGGATGAACCTAATATTAACGAGTTTGTATGCACGCTTTTAGAGGCGGGAGGGTATCAGGTGGTTCCTGCCGATTCTGGAAAGAACGCGAAGCTTCTGTATAATTCACACAGACCGGATCTTATGATTTTAGACCTTGGACTTCCGGACATGGATGGGATGTGTGTGCTTGAGTATGTGAGAGAGAGATCACTGACACCTATAATTGTGTTGTCGGCGAGAGATGGCGAGATGGATAAGGTGAAAGCACTCAATATGGGAGCTAATGACTACATTACCAAGCCGTTTGGCTCGGAGGAGTTCGTAGCGAGGGTGAGAACCGCACTCAGAGTTACCTCACATAGATCGGATGACGGAAAGTATCCGGGTGGAAAATTTGAGACGGGTGGGCTTGTGATAGACTATGACGCAAGAACAGTGAGCGTTGACGGTGCAGAGGTGCGCCTTACGCAGACAGAGTACAATATTGTTGCCCTTCTGTCAGAGCATGTGGGCAAAATGCTCACTTATGATTTTATAATACATGAGATATGGGGCTATAATGACACGGGAAGCATTAAAAAGCTTCAGGTGAATATGGCAAACATAAGAAAAAAGCTCGGGGATAAACCGGGTAAAAAGAATTACATCATCAACGAGCTTGGTGTTGGGTACAGAATGTGAGAAACAAAAAATGTTAAAGAGATTTGTCAAATATGTGTCGCAGAATATGCTTGGAATGTTAGGAATGTCATTCTATATTCTTGCGGATACTTTCTTTATATCAAAGGCAGTAGGTGCCGACGGCATAACAGCACTTAATCTGGTACTTCCTCTGTATAACCTGATATTTGCGATTGGTGCAATGATAGGTGTGGGTTCTGCAATCAGATTCGTGGTTGCGCGTAACAAGAATGATAAGTCGGCGGACGGATATTTTTTTAATGCGGTAATATGGGCGGTGATTTTAAGCAGCGTGTTTATTGTTGCAGGTGCGCTCATACCGGATAAGATAATAAGTGTGCTCGGCGGAGATGAGGCCATTGTAGCTGTCGGGAAGCAGTATACCCGCATTTTTATGATGTTTGCACCGTTTTTTATGTGTAATCATATATGCAATGCGTTTGTAAGAAATGACGGGAATCCTTCAATCGCTATGGCGGCGACATTGTTCAGCAGCCTTTTTAATGTAGTGTTTGACTATGTGCTCATGTTTCCGCTCGGAATGTCAATGAGTGGGGCGGCGCTTGCCACTGCTTTGTCTCCGGTTGTCGGCGTGTTGATATGCTGCATACATTTCAGATCAAAAAAATGCAGTATTTCGTTCAAACCTGTACTGCCGTCGGTGAAAAGGCTTGTATATTCATGTCAGGTCGGCGTGTCGGCATTTGTCGGAGAGATTTCTTCGGGTGTTATAACGGTTGCTTTCAATATGATAATTCTTGGTCTTGCCGGGAATATCGGTGTGGCGGCATACGGTGTGGTTGCCAATATATCGCTTGTTGCGGTAGCACTTTTTAACGGAATTGCGCAGGGTTCCCAGCCGCTTATCAGTGAGAGCTATGGCAAAGGCAGGATGCAGGATGTGAGATACGTCGTCGGGCTTGCGCTTAAGACCGCAATAGGGCTTGCAGTGATAATAATTGCGGCAATCTATATATGGTCAGACCCTATAGCTTCAATTTTTAACAGCGAGAAGAATATGGAGCTTGCCTCCTATGCAAGAGAGGGAATAAGGCTGTATTTTCTTGGATTTATGTTTGCGGGCATAAATATTATAGGAACTGCCGCGCTCAGTGCCGTTGAGGCTGTAAAGTGGGCGTTCACGGCATCAATTATGAGAGGCTTTGTGGCAATATTGATATTTGCATTTGTATTGTCAGCACTGTTCGGAATGACAGGGGTATGGCTTGCATTCCCGGCGGCTGAGCTTGTCACGATGACATTGAGTATTATTGGAATGAAAAAGAGCATTGCCGTTTCTAAAACGACATGATAAGAAAAAATGAGTTGTATGGAGGATAAGATGAAAGAAAACAGCACTAAAGAAAATAAGATGGGTGTTATGCCGATAGACAAGCTTATCATATCGATGTCTCTTCCGATTATGATTTCGATGCTTGTTCAGGCACTCTACAATATAGTGGACAGTATATTTGTTGCCAAGATAAGTGAGGATGCGCTCACGGCTGTATCAATGGCTTTTCCGATACAGAATCTTATGATTGCGGTCGGAGCCGGCACGGCTGTCGGCGTGAATGCACTGCTTGCACGTTCACTGGGAGAGAAGGATTACGACAGGGTTAACAAGATTGCTGAGAATGCGGTATTTTTGGTGGTTTTAAGCTATGCGGCATTCCTTTTGATCGGACTGTTTCTTGTCGAGCCTTTTTACAGAAGCCAGACCGATATTGAGTCAATCATTAAGTACGGCAAAGATTATATGGTGGTTGTATGCTGCTTTTCATTCGGTATATTTACGCAGCTCATGTTCGAGCGAATGCTTCAGGCTACGGGAAAAACCATATACACCATGATCACACAGAGTATTGGTGCGGTTATCAACATAATACTTGATCCGATTCTCATATTCGGACTTTTCGGAATGCCTAAGCTGGGAGTTACCGGAGCAGCGGTTGCGACCATTATAGGACAGATTGCAGCAGGTATTATGGCGGCGGCAATCAATCACTTCAAGAACCATGAGGTTAACATTAACATGCTTGGTTTCAGACCTAGCGGACATATCATAAAGATGATATACGGAATAGGTGTGCCTTCAATAGTGATGCAGGCAATCGGCTCGGTTATGAATTACGGAATGAATGTCATTCTCATATCATTCTCATCGACGGCTACGGCTGTATTTGGCGTGTATTTTAAGCTTCAGAGCTTCGTATTCATGCCGGCGTTCGGTTTTAACAATGGAGTTATACCTGTTATCGCATATAATTATGGTGCAGGCAGCAGGGAGAGAGTGGTAAAGACAATGAAGCACAGCGTAGCTTATATTATGGGACTGCTTTTTGTCGGACTTATTGTGTTCCAGGCGATACCTGTACCTCTTTTAAGACTGTTTGAGGCATCGGACAATATGCTTGCGCTCGGAGTTCCGGCACTGAGAATCATAAGCCTGAGCTTTATATTTGCCGGCTTCTGTATTGCCTGCGGAAGTGCATTTCAGGCACTTGGAAAGGCCGTGTACAGCATGATAGTGTCTGTTGCACGACAGCTCATAGTGCTTCTGCCTGTGGCTTATATGCTTTCAAAGCTTGGAAATGTGGACTATGTATGGTGGGCATTCCCGATAGCGGAGATTATGTCACTGATAATGACGGTGTTATTCCTTGTAATACTTAATAAGAAAGTTATTTCCAAAATATAAATAGGTAATTGCGAAACTATATAATTGAAAGCGGACGTTGTACAAATTTAACAATTCACCACAGGCACGCTTTCGCTACATGAATCACGCAACGGTACATAACGCAGTAAAATACACTGCCTAAGTACCGGCGGCTTCATAGTACCTGCTTGCGAATAGGTTAAATTTGCACAACTGTATATCGCCAAAATTGCGTTTTGCAAATGCCTGTCCAAAATATAAAAAGTAAGAGGAGATAGGATATGACGAAGAATGTGTTGGTGGTTATTGATATGCAGAATGATTTCATCGACGGTGCGCTCGGCACGAAGGAGGCACAGGCGATTGTGGGGAATGCCGCAGAGTATATAAAGCAGTCAATTAGTGACGGCGTGGAGGTTGTGTACACGAGGGACACACATTTTGACAATTACATGGATACGCAGGAGGGAAGAAATCTTCCTGTGCCGCACTGCATCAAGGGAACTTATGGCTGGGAAATCCGCGATGAGTTAAAGTCACTTCAGAGTGATGACACAAGGATTTTTGACAAGCTCACATTCGGTTCGGTGGAGCTTGCAGAGTACCTTAAAAATATACCGGAGCTTGAGAGTGTGACGCTTATCGGACTTTGCACTGACATCTGTGTTATCTCTAATGCTATGGTCATAAAGGCAAATCTTCCTGAAGTCCTGATTAAGGTTGTAGAGAACTGCTGTGCGGGAGTGACACCGCAGAGCCACAAGAATGCGGTTGAGGCGATGAGAATGTGCCAGGTTGCGGTGGTTTAAGGCGCGGCTTAAATCTGAGGAAGGACGTGTCAAAACATACAGGAGGTGTATTGAGGTACAGTGAATTGTATTTATATACATTGTTCCGTTGTTCGATGCTAAGATATTCTAAGAACACAGATAGAGATATTATTGATGATCGCCGACAATGCCAATCGACCATCCGTGGTCGGTGGCATTTGAACCGGCATCCATGCCGGTTCCGGCTATGCATAATGCTGTGTTCTAAGAATATCTAAGCATCTGCCAAAAGTCACAATATATATAAATGCAATTCATTGTACATAATATATACTGAGAGTATGTTTTGGCACGTCTGCCGTAGATTTAATAAATGCAGATGTCAAAATTAAAAGGCTTGTGAAGTTCATAGTCCCGTTTCGGGAGGACAATTTCGCAAGCCTTTTATGATGTACATATATTATTGTGAGGTGTAGATATGCACCTGTATTATTTATATATATGAACATCTTAGTTTCGCACAACGGAGTTACATATATAGATTCAGGTGTTAAAACATGCTCTATGAACTTAATCGTGTATAGCAAGTTATATTTATGCATATCGCGACTTTTGGAAGAAGCTTAGTTGTTCTTAGGGCTCTGGTTATCGTACAGCCACAGACGGCATGGATGCCGGCTGAGTTGCAAACAGCCATGGA
>ERZ826016.1835-NODE-1835-length-18220-cov-11.365868_pt1 | contig 18220 bp, 14 predicted proteins | sample MGYA00519872_ERZ826016 | MGnify/ENA primary metagenome ERZ826016 (study PRJEB31778, sample SAMEA3449218) | human gut metagenome | biome: human gut; feature: human-associated habitat; material: faeces | place: United Kingdom | collected 2010/2012 ... | reverse complement strand
AATTTTCAGGATAAGCGCCCCCAAAACAAGTCCGGCAGGCAAAGCTATGATCCCCCATACAATCCCTTGCATAAATTCCATTGCTTGCTGGTATTGCAACGTTCCCAGTGAGACCGGGAGCACAAAGCTGACCAGACACCCAAGCGTGGAAGCCACAAGAAGGCCCGCATACACCGCCAGTTCGGGCGTCGATGCCAGCGCCGCAGCGCTTGCCCATCCGCCCATATCCGGCGCGAGCAGCATTCCCGGCAAGAGAGACGAGTCAAAAGGGAGCGGTGCCTCTCCAGCTTTCTCTGCTACGCCGGGCAATGCCGTGACGGCTATGCAGTAAATGCCTGCCATAGAAAAGCACAGCGAACCCATGGACGAAAGGCCCTGACGAAACGCTTCCGCCACCCCCAGCCTGCCTCCGCTTCCTTCATCCAGCGCTCCAAGCAGCGCAAAACACAGCAAAACGGCAATACACACATTCATCGTGCCACCGGCGCGCACGCCTTTTCCAGCCATGCACCTTCCTCTTTATTGAGATACGCGCCCAGTTCCCGAAGCACAGCCGCATGATAACGGTCCAGCCATTCCAGCTCTTCCCTGGTCATCAGCTCCAGCTTCAGAGGGCGCGTGTCAATGGGACAGTAGGTGAAGGGTTCAAAGCCATAAAACGCTCCATATTCTGTTTCACATACTGGCACGCACAGCAGTTCGTTTTCAATGCGCACGCCGAGTTTGCCTTCTTCGTAGATGCCCGGCTCATCGGTGACGGTCATGCCCGGTTCAAACGGCGTGTCATTTTTTGCGGAAAGGCCCTGCGGGCCCTCGTGGATAACCCCCACAAATCCCACGCCGTGGCCCGTACCGCAGCGGTAATCCAGGCCGCGCCTCCAGAGTGTTTCCCGCGCCAGAATGTCGATATGCATGCCCGCGCTTCCCGCTTTGAACACCGCGCGCGCGGCGGCAATGTGACACTTGAGCACAAGCGTATACGCCTCCCGCTCCTCGTCCGTCAGCGGGCCCAGCGCATAGGTACGCGTGATGTCCGTGGTGCCGTCCCGGTATTGCCCGCCGCTGTCCACCAGCAGGAAGCCCTTCTTCTCCAGCTTTGCGTGATCTTCCTCGGTGGCATGATAGTGCATCATGGCGGCGTTCGGGCCGTAGGCGGCGATGGTGCCGAAGCTCTCGGTCAGGAACTTGTCCTGTGCACTGCGGTACTTGTGGAGGATCTCGTCGATGGTCAACTCGGTCAGCTCCTCGCCGGCAGCCAGACGGTTCTCCAGCTCGATCTGGAAGCGCACCATGGCCACGCCGTCCCGGAGGTGGGCCTCGCGGGTGTGGGCCAGCTCGACTTCGTTCTTGACGCCTTTCATGGGCAGCAGGGGGTCGGCCTCATCCTTGACGGTGAGGGCCGGGTTGGCCTCCAGCGTCTGATAGACAGCATAGTTGACGGAGGCAGGGTCGGCCAGCACGGTCTGGGTCTCGGTCTGGGCGGCGAGGAAGGAGAGCACCTCGTCGTACTCTGCCAGCTCGACGCCGTTCTCCTTCAGCTCAGCCGCTGCCTCTGCGCTGACGCGGGCGGTGTTGATGAAGAGGGTCGCCTTGTCCGGGGTGACGTAGCAGTAGGCCATAGCATAGGGGGTGCACTGGATGTCCATGGCGCGGAGGTTGAGCAGCCATGCAAGGTTGTCCAGCTTGCCCACGAGCTGTGCGGTGCAGCCCAGCTCAGAGAGCTTCGCACGCAGTTGGCCCAGCTTTTCGGCGGGGGAGAAGCCTGCATATTCCTTCGGCAGGATCCACGCCGGGGTGTCCGGCAGGGCGGGGCGACCCTCGGTCCACAGCTCGTCCTCAAGGTTCAGGGTCTTGATGGTGCCCTTCTTGGCGTCCAGCTCTTTTTGCAGGCTGCGCACCAGACCGCAGGAGGCCGTCAGGCCGCAGAGGCCCAGCTTGCCGCCCTCGGGCAGGACTTTGGCGCAGTACTGCTCGGCGGTGGGCACATCCGGCTCACCCATCCGCATCAGCTGGATCTCAGTACCTGCAATTTCCTTCTCGGCCTGCACAAAGTAGCGGCCATCCGCCCAGACGGCGCTCTCGGTCATGGTCACGACGAAGTTGGAGTTCTCGCCGTGGAAACCGGAGAAGTAGGTCAGGGCGGTGTAGTGGTCCGGCATATACTCGCTGGCGTGCGGGTCGCCCACCGGAATGAGGTAGACGTCCACACCATTTGCCTTCATGGCCGCGCGCAGGGCGGCCAGACGCTCAGGAACGGTATTCATGCTCATATCAAAAAAGCCTTCTTTCTTTGTTCTGCCGGAAAAACGCCCGGCGGCGATAGTCTGCCGGGTCTATTGTATCATTCTGCGCCACAGAATGCAATTCGTGGCGGCGTTTTGACTTTTTGCCGCGTTCCGTGTATCCTAGGGCCATAGACTTATTGAGTGGAGGCGTTCTTATGGCATTTTCCATCATTATGCTCGCCTGTCTTATCGTCTGCGTCGGCATCGATTATCTGAGCCTGAAGCGCATCGACCAAAACGGCGCTCTGCTGGGCGTCACACTGCCGCCGGACGCCGCCGCCCTGCCCGAGGTGCAGAGCATCGTGCAACAATATCTGCGCTGGTTGCGCATCATCTGCCTGCTCTGCGCCGCCGGGGGAGTCGGGCTGTTTTTCCTGCCCGATTCGCTGCTCCGGGTCATGGTCTGGGTCTATTTCTTTTTCGGAAGTCTGGCTCTGCCGTATCTGCCCTGTCTGTGGGCAAATCGCACCCTCCAAAGGCTGCGGAATGCCCACGGCTGGCCCGCAGCCCCCGGAGATGTCCCATGGAAATACGGTCTGTTCTATTATGCTCCTGACGACACGCGCGCCTCTGTGCCTAAGCGCATCGGCAAGGGGACTACCGCCAACCTCGCCACCCTCCGGGGGAAGCTCGCTGTTGCGGTCAATGCCATTGCAATCGCTGCTATCCTACTGACCGGGCCGGTGCTAGGCGTCCTCGACCACACGCCCGCAAGGCTGGAATTGCAGGTATCACCCACCGTAGAGCTGCAATCTTACCACGGCAAGACCCGGAAGTACATCATCCCTCTGGACAGCATCACCAAAGTACAGGTCTATTCCTCTCTGCCGGAGGCAGGCCGGGTCGGCGGCATCGACTTGGAACACTACTGGCAGGGCACCTTCGTCATGGTACACGACGGCACTGTCCACCTCTGCCTCGACCCCACCGCCGGAAAATTCCTGCGAGTGGAGACGGAGGACGGCATTTTCTGGCTCACCGCCGAGACGGACGAACAAACTGAAAAAGTAGCGGACTGGCTTACGGAGGAGCTGAGCTGACCCGAAAACGCAAGCAAATTGCAAAAAATGTTACAAATTTCTCATCAAAAAGGCCGGTTTGCCATTGACAGCCTTGTTATAATAGGAGTGTAGGAATTTTTCCGGGTCAGCACTCAGCGCCCCGGATTGCTTGTAAGGCCCGAAGGGCCTGCTGGGCAGCGCCTTTTGCGGGCGGCTGCATAAAAGAAAGAGGCATTTCGAATATGACCAAGATCGACATTTTCTCCGGCTTCCTTGGTGCCGGTAAGACCACCCTCATCAAAAAGCTCATCAAGGAGTCCTTTGCGGGCCAGAAGGTCGTTCTGATCGAGAACGAGTTCGGCGAGATCGGCATCGACGGCGGCTTTTTGAAGGAGTCCGGCATCCAGATCAACGAGCTGAACGCCGGCTGCATCTGCTGCTCGCTGGTGGGCGATTTCCGCGCCGCCTTGCAGCAGGTGGTGGAGCAGTACCACCCCGACCGCATCGTCATCGAGCCGTCGGGCGTGGGCAAGCTGTCCGATGTGACCCGCGCCGTCGAGGGCGTAGCTGAGCACCTGGACGTGCAGCTGAACAGCTTTGTCACCGTGGCTGACGTGAACAAGGTCAAGATGTATATGAAGAACTTCGGCGAGTTCTACGATGACCAGATCAGCCATGCAAGCTGCATCATCCTGAGCCGCACCCAGACCGCCAGCGAAGAGAAGATCGCTGCAGCGGTGGCTATGCTGCGCGAGAAGAACCCCACCGCCACCATCGTCACCACCGCGTGGGATGCCCTGACCGGTGAGCAGATTTTGAACGCTATGTCCACGAAGGACGACTTCAAGGCAGAGCTGATCGCCATGGCAGCCAAGGCCAATGAGGAGCATGCCCACGAGGACGAGGAAGAGCACGAGCATCACCATCATCATTACGATGAGAACGGCGTGTGCAGCTGCGGCCATCACCATCACGATGACGACGAAGACGAACATGAGCATCATCACCATGACCACGATGACGAGGATCACGACCATGACCATTGCTGCCATCATCACCATGACGACGAGGATGATGACCACGATCATTGCTGCCATCACCATCACGACCATGATGATGAGGAGGAGCATGAACATCATCACGATGAGGACGGCCACTGCTGCTGCGGTCATCACCACCACCACCATCACGATGGCCACGATGCCGATGAGGTCTTCACCAGCTGGGGCGTCGAGACCGCCAAGAAGATCGCAAAGGCTGACATCGAGCATGCGCTGACCGAGCTGGATACCGGCAAGTACGGCATGATCCTGCGCTCCAAGGGCATCGTGGACGGCGGCGCAGACGGCTGGCTGGAGTTTGACTATGTGCCCGGCGAGTGGGAAGTCCGTTCCCGCGGCGCAGACGTCGGCGGCAAGCTGGTCGTCATCGGCTCCAAGCTGGACGAGAAGGCCATTGCCGGCCTGTTCGGCTGCTGAGCCCGGACAACACAGAGGAGGAAAACCGTTTATGGCAAATGAGATCCCGGTCTACCTGTTTGTGGGCTTCCTCGAAAGCGGAAAGACCAAATTCATCCAGGAGACCTTTGAAGACCCCAACTTCGACTCCGGCGACAAGACTCTGCTGCTGGTCTGCGAAGAGGGCGAAGAGGAATACAATCAGAAGAAATTCGCCTTCCCCGGCGTGACCCTCTACAATCTGGAGGACAAGGCAGAGCTGAACCCCCAGAACCTGGCCAAACTGGCCAAGGAAGCAGATGCAGGCCGCGTGGTCATCGAGTACAACGGCATGTGGCTGCTGCAGGACCTGGCCAACAATCTGCCCGAAAACTGGATCGTCTACCAGTGCATCGCCACGGCCGACGGCACCACGGCCCTCACCTATGCCCGCGACAACTCCATGCGCGCTCTGCTGCTGGACAAGATCGCCCGCAGTGAGCTGATCGTCTTCAACCGCGCCGAGGCCGTCAACAACGACGCCGCCCGTCAGGAGCTGCACAAGCTGGTGCGTCAGGCATCCCGCAAGTGCGACATCGCCTATGAGTTCGCCGACGGCAGCGTGGCCTACGATGATATCCCCGACCCCCTCCCCTTCGACCTGAACAAGCCGGTGGTGGAGATCGGCGACGACGATTTCGGCATCTGGTATATGGACTGCCAGGACGAGCCCCAGAAGTACACGGGCAAGACCGTGAAGTTCCTGGCGCAGGTCTGCCAGACCAACCGCGCGGGCAAGAACAGCTTTGTGCCCGGCCGCTTTGCCATGACCTGCTGTGTGCAGGACATCCAGTTCGTCGGCTTCCCCTGCTCCTACGATGGCTACAAGGCTCTGGAGCAGCGCGCCTGGGTCACTGTGACCGCAAAGGTCAATTACAAGTTCCACAACATCTACCGCGGCAAAGGCCCGGTGCTGACCGCCATCTCGGTCGAACCCGCCGAAAAGCCGCTGAACGATGTCGTCACATTCTCTTAATCCGCACACTGAAATCACATCAAGGAGGATCTCACCATGAAAACGTTGTTTCGCGTTCTGGGCGCGGCTGCTGCCGTCGCCGCCACCGGTGCCGCCATCGTGGTGCTGGACAAAATTCTGAACGACAAGGGCCCGCTCCACGTCGAAGAGGTGGAGTTCCCCGAAGAGGCTGAAAAGGACCCCGCAGAGGCCGCCAAGGCAGCCGAAGCCTACGCCGAAGGCGAGGCCAAGACCGCTGAGCCGGGCGACGCATGGCCCCCGGCCTTCGAGAAGGCATCCGAGGAAAAGGCATCCGAAGAGCCGGAGGCTCCCGCTGCACAGCCGGAGACGGCCGAGGAAAAGCCTGTGGCCGAGGAAGCACCCGTGAATCCGGTGGAGGCCGGCCCCGCCGTCGCCCCCAAGGATGAGACGGGCAAGTTCGACGTCACCAAGATCGCTGAGGCCAGCGATTTCACCGGCGTGGAAGAGGAATCCGGCTGCAAGAGCTGAGATTTTGTAAGATAAAAAAGGACGTCTCGTCGCAGGATGAGACGTCCTTTTTTTGATGCGTTTTATGTGCCGTTGGCGATCTGCTTCAGCCGTTCTTTGTCCAGTATGGTGACGCCGCCGCGGTAAAGGCGGACAAGGCCCTCCCCGGCAAAGTATTTCAGCAGGCGGCTGACGACCTCGCGGGCCGAGCCCATGTAGCGGGCGATCTGGTCGTGGGTCATGCGGACATCCGCGCCGCCGGTCTTGGCCAGCTCATCGGTGAGGAAGATGGCCAGCCGCCGGTCGGCGCTCATGAACAGGATCTGCTGCATGGTCCACATGGTGTCGGAGAAGCGCTCGGCGGTCATCTGGTAGGCGTAGCAGCGGACATGGACGTTCTGCTGCATCAGCTGGCGGAACACGCCTGCGCCGATGCAGTAGGCCTCGGTGTCCTCCTCGGCGTCGATGTACAGGTCAAAGTTGACGGAATCCATCACGCAGGATGCCGACAGAATGCAGACTTCGCCGGGAAACAGCCGGTAGAGCGTGATGTCCCGCCCATCCTCCGAGAGCAGATAGGCCCGCAGCTGGCCCGACCGCAGCAGCAGAATGCCCACGCAGTTCTCGACCGGGCTGTGGACCCGCTCCCCTTTCCGGTAGCGCACCGGGCGGGTGAAGCGGCAGAGCTGCGCCTGTTCCTCCGGCGTGAGCTGGTCCCAGAACGGGAAAGCGCAGGCCAGACAGTTCCGGTTGACCGGAGTATTTTGCACATCGGACATGGTGTTATCCTTTCCGCACCGCTTTGGCAGCTTCGGTGCCTGCAAGTGCTCCCTCATAAACGGCCTTGGCGACCTGCAGCAGCCCGCCGGTGCAGTCTCCGGCGGCGTAGAGGCCGGGCAGGGTGGTCTGCATCTTCTCATCCACGACGATGCGGTTTCCCTCTACTTCGGCCCCCAGCTTGCGGGCCAGCGCCGTGCTGCCCGCCACGCCCAGCGCCACGAACACGCCGGACAGGGGCACCTGTCGGCCGCCGTTCAGCTGCACACCGGTGACGGTCTGTTCGCCGAGGATGGCGTCCACCGTTTCGGGGCAGACTGTCACCTCCGGCGGGAACTGTGCCGTCAGCGGGGCCCCGTTGGTCAGGAGGATGACGCTCTTTACCACTGGCAGAAGGGCCTGCACCTCATGCAGGGCATATTCGCCGCTGCCCAGCACCGCCACATCCTTTCCCCGGTAGAAAAAGGCGTCGCAGGTGGCGCAGCAGCTCACACCATGGCCTTCCAGCCCTGCCAGACCGGGGATCTTCGGCGCGGCGCGGGAAGCGCCGGTGGCCAGGATGACGGCATCGGCGGGGAACTCGCCCGCCAGCGTCTCGACGGTGAGCTTGTCGGTGTAAGTCAGGCCCACGGCCTCGGTGGTAACGAACTGCACCCCCAGCGCTCTGGCCCCTTCGATGCCCCGGCGTTCCAGTTCGGCACCGGAGATGGGTTCGGCAAAGCCGTAGTAGTTCTGGATGTGTGCGGCGCGGTCCAGTGCGCCGGGCCCTTTGGTGAGAACGGTCGTTTCGACCCCTGCGCGGGCCGTGTACAGAGCGGCCGACACGCCGGCCGGGCCGGAACCGATGATGACGATGTTGGGCATGGGAAGCCTCCTGAAGTTTTTCTTCTAGTATACACCTTTTCCCGCAAAAATCTGTGACCAGGTCTCAAAACTGCACACTTTTCATCCGGGGCCGAGTGTGTTATACTGAATCGACTGAATTTGACCCAGGGAGGCACCGAACATGTCCAAGCAGCGTTTGCTTTTTATCACCACCGGCGGCACCATCGCCAGTGTGCGCACCGCACAGGGGCTGCGGCCCGTTCTGACCAGCGAGGAACTGCTGGCCCATCTGCCGGAACTGAACGAGCTGTGCTGCCCGGAGACGCTGGCGCTGTGCAGCATCGACAGCACAGACCTCGGCCCCGAACACTGGCTGCTGATGGCGCGGGCCGTGCAGGAGAATTATGCGCTCTACGATGGCTTCATCATCTGCCACGGCACCGATACGCTGGCCTATTCGGCGGCGGCGCTGTCCTACCTCATCCAGAATGCGGACAAGCCGATCATCCTCACCGGTGCCCAGCAGCCCATCTCCAACGAGATCACCGATGCGAAGAAAAACCTGCGCGACAGCGTCATCTGCGCGCTGGACCCCGGCAGCCGGGGCGTGATGGTGGTGTTCGGCGGGCATGTCATCGCGGGCACCCGCGCCAAGAAGAACAAGACCATCAGCTACGATGCCTTTGCGTCGGTCAATTTCCCGGCGCTGGCGCTGGTGCAGGGCGACCGGCTGGTGCGGTATATCCCCTCGCCCTGGCCCACCGGCCCGGTGGAGTTTGGCCGGGCACTGAACCCGAAGGTCTTTCTGCTCAAGCTGACGCCCGGCCTTGGCCCGGAGCTCATCCCGGCCATTTTTCAACAATACGACTGCGTCATTGTGGAAAGTTTCGGCGTGGGCGGCATCCCGCAGCGGCTCATGGACGCTTTTGCAGAGAATCTGGGCGATTACGACAAGACCCGCAAGATCCTGATCTTAACCACACAGGTCACCTACGAGGGCAGCGATGTGGGCATTTACGAGGTCGGCAAGCGGGTCCGGAACCGTTTCCGCTTCCTGGAAGCCCACGACATGACCATTGAGGCCGTCGTCACAAAGGTGATGTGGCTGCTGGCCCAGAACTGTGAGAGCTTCGACCAGCTCCAGCAGCGGTTCTATCGGCAGGTCAATTTTGATACGTTTTACCACTGAAAATAAAAATCCTCTCCGTCATTGCTTCGCAATGCCACCTCTCCTGAAGGGCGAGCTGGCGAGTGAATGCGAGACGGAGAGGGCTTTTTTGCGCACAAAAACACCCCCGCCGGAAAATTCCCGGCGGGGGCGTTCGTGTGTTGTGGGTCACTGCTCGTTCTTCCGGGCAAGGTCTTTGGTATAGAGAGCGCGGGTGGCGTTGAGGACGGCCAGCACCATGACGCCGACGTCGGCGAAGATGGCGGTCCACATGCTTGCCAGACCCAGAGCGCCGAGCGCCAGGCAGGCGAACTTGATGGCCAGCGCGAAGACGATGTTCTCGTAGACGATGCGGAGGGTGCGGCGGGCGATGCGCATGGCCAGCGCGATCTTGGCCGGGTCGTCGTCCATCAGGACGATGTCCGCGGCCTCAATGGCGGCGTCCGAGCCCAGCGCACCCATGGCGATGCCGAGGTCGGCGCGGGACAGGACAGGCGCGTCATTGATGCCGTCGCCCACGAAGGCGAGGTTTTCTTTCGGGCCTTTGGCGGCGAGGAGCGTTTCGATCTGGTCCACCTTGTCGCCGGGCAGCAGACCGGCATGGTATTCGTCCAGACCCAGCTGATTGGCGACCGCTCTGGCTACAGGCTCGGCGTCACCGGTCAGCATCACGGTCTTGCGGACGCCTGCGGACTTCAGGCTCCGGATGGCCTGCGCGCTGTGGGGCTTGACCACGTCCGCGATGAGCAGATAACCGGCGTACTGCCCCTCGATGGCCACATGCACGAGGGTGCCCGGCTCGGTCACTTCGGGGGCGGTGAGGCCCAGTTTTGCCATCAGGCGGGCATTGCCGGCGGCAACGGTTTTGCCGTCCACCTTTGCTGTCACGCCGTGGCCGCCAAGTTCCTGGACATCGGTGACGCGGCTGGCGTCGATGTCCCTGCCGTAAGCGGCCTTGATGCTCAGGGAGATGGGGTGTTTGGACCAGCTCTCGGCCAGGGCGGCGGCCTCCACGAGGGCGTCTTCGGTGACACCGTGTTCGGGGTGAACGCCCACGACCTTGAAGGTGCCCTGGGTCAGGGTGCCGGTCTTATCGAAGACCACGATCCCAGTGCGGGCCAGCTCTTCCAGATAGGTGGAGCCTTTGACGAGGATGCCGCAGGCGCTGGCACCGCCGATGCCGCCGAAGAAGCTCAGCGGGATGGAGATGACCAGAGCGCAGGGGCAGGAGATGACGAGGAAGGTCAGGGCGCGGTAGACCCAGTCGCCGAAGCGGGCGGGCTGGCCCATCAGCAGCAGGACCACCGGCGGGATGAACGCCAGAGCCAGTGCGCTGTAACAGACGGCGGGGGTGTACACGCGGGCAAAACGGGTGATGAAGTTCTCGGTGCGGGCCTTCTTCATGCTGGAATTTTCCACGAGGTCGAGGATCTTGGAAACCGTGGACTCGCCAAATTCCTTGGTGGTGCGCACCTTGAGCAGGCCGGTCATGTTCACACAGCCGCTGATGACCTCGTCGCCGGTCTGCACATCGCGGGGCAGGCTCTCGCCGGTCAGGGCTGCGGTGTTCAGGGCCGAAGTGCCCTCCACGATCACGCCGTCGATGGGCACACGTTCGCCGGGCTGGACCACGATCACAGTGCCGACCTCGACATCATCGGGGTCCACCTGTTCCAGCTTGCCGTCTGCGTCCTCGATGTTGGCGTAGTCGGGGCGGATGTCCATCAGGCTGGAGATGCTCTGGCGGCTTTTGCCGACGGCCACGCTCTGGAACAGCTCGCCGATCTGGTAAAAGAGGATGACGGCGCAGCCCTCGACATAGTCGCCCAGTGCGAACGCGCCCACGGTGGCAACGGCCATTAGGAAGCACTCGTCGAACGGCTGGCGGTTCTTGATGCCCTTGAGCGCCTTGCGCAGGACATCCCAGCCCACCACGAGGTACGGGATGAGGTAGAGCACCAGCTCCACCGGGGTGGGGAATGCGGGCAGGAGCTTCAGGATCACGATCAAGATGACCGCTGCGATGATCTGATACAGCACCTTTTTCTGCTTTTTGGTCATACGATACTCTCCTTTTGACGGATGGCTGGGGGCGGTTTCAACAGGTTTTCCCCGGAAAGGAAACTTTTCCACGTTTTCCCCCATGTTTTCCACGAGGTTTTCCCGAAGAAATCTGACTTTTTCGCGTTTGTTTTCAAACTTTTCCGCAAAAGATGTTGAAAACCCGGTGGAAAGTGTTGAAAACTGGCTTTTCTTTCAACAGGAAATCGCCGGGGAAGGAAACGGCTCCCCCGCAGGAGGAGCCGTTCTCATCGGATGCGTTGCTCAGATATCAAAGATCTCGCAGTCGTCCTCGACCTTTTTGCAGGCGGCCAGAACGTTCACCATGGTGTCGTGGGGGTCTGCGCCCTCTGCGAACTCTACCTTCATCTTCTGGGTCATGAAGCTGACGGTCGCATTTGCCACACCGGCCACGGTGTTGGCGGCGTCTTCCATCTTCTGGGCGCAGTTTGCGCAATCGACTTCGATCTTGTAGCTCTTCTTCATAATAAGTACCTGCCTTTCGGTTATTCTTCGATATGATCCATCCCCATGGAGAGGATGCTGCGCACATGGTCATCGTCCAGTGCGTAGTAAACGGTCTTTCCGTCCCGGCGGAACCGCACGAGCTTCGAGTCCTTCAGCACCCGGAGCTGGTGGCTCACCGCAGACTGGCTCAGCTGCACCGCATTCGCAAGGTCCTGCACACACAGCTCGCTGTCGTGGAGCGCATACAGGATCTTGATGCGGGAGGAGTCGCCGAACACCCGGAACAGGTCGGCTAGCTCATACAGCACTTCGTCATCCGGCATCACGAGAGGCCCCGGCTGCGCGGCGGGCAGAGCGTCTTTGGGGTCGTTCATGGCAGTCTCTCCTTTCGCAGCACATTCATGTGAACGCTTGTTCATGTGTTCATAGTATCACGCAGAAGAGGCCCTGTCAAGGCTTTTTGCAAAGATTTTGAACAGAACCTCAACATTGTAAAAAAATACCCCAATACGCAAGAAAACTGCGATTTCAATCTGCAAAAAGGGTGCGTTTTGAGCGTGGAAAAAGTGTCAATGTTTTCGTCGATTTTCGGTGAAGTTTTTTGCTGCCCATGGCAGATACATCACCGCCAGTGCCGCAGCGATGGCGGGCAGGAAGCCGAGTATATAATACCGTTCACCCAGAAATCTCGTGAAGGCACAGGTGATGACGTTGGCGGTTGGGTTGTTCAGGAAATAGAAGTTCGTGTACAGAGACTTGTTGAGAAAATAGATGGGCAAGGCGGTGCCGAACAGGAAAGCCAGTACCTGCGGCACCCGGCGGGGGCTGGGGCGGTAGCCGCCCACAACGAGAAGGACCGGGTAAAGCACCAGCAGAGCGTGGATGGAGACCGAGTGCAAGTTGATGAGCGTCCACCATGAAGGCACATCCAACCAGCTTGGGCAGAGCAGGGCCAGCGCCGCGCCGGGGATGCAGAGGGCGTAAAGTTCCTCTTTGCACCAGTTCTGGTCGAACAGGGTGTTGTACAGGCAGACGAAAACATGGATGCTGCATAGGTGGAGCGGGAGATAGCTCCAATTCCACTGGCCAGTCAGGGCCATGCCGAGCAGAAGGGCCGCTTCGTCAAGAAGCAGAAGCACCGTGACCCCCACCAGGATGCGCCGCCGCTGTTTTGGCCCGCTGTGCCTGTACCAGAGCGCAGCACTCAGGATGAAGATCAGTGAAAGCGCCAGTTCGGTGAGATGGATTCTTCCATACAGTGGGTAACACTGATAATTCACTCCGTACTCTAGCGCGGTGATATCGTAGGATTTCCAGAAGTCATTCATAGGCGTACCCTCCCCCATTTTGCCCTATCATAACGCGTTTTGGGCTGACAGGAAAGAGGAAAATGCAGAAATCCACCAAAAACAGGTGCATCGACGCGGAAAATGTGGTATCCTATCAGGAGGTCGGAAATTTACTGCCGCAAGGCGATTCAGGAAAGGAAGTTTTTTTATGTTGACTGTTGGCATTCACGGCGAGCAGAGCCAGCTCGTGACGAACGAAAACACCGCAAAGACCATGGGCAGCGGTACACTGGACGTGTTCGCAACGCCCGCACTGGTGGCACTGGCCGAAAAGACCTGCTGGATGAGCGTCGCGTCCGAGCTGGACGAGGGCTGCGGCTCGGTGGGCACGAAGCTGGAACTGGAACACACCGCCCCCACCCCCGTGGGCATGACCGTGACCTGTGAGAGCGAGCTGACCGCCGTGGAAGGCCGGAAGCTGGTGTTCAAGGTCTCGCTGCACGACGAAAAAGGCCCCGTGGGCGGCGGTGTGCATGAGCGCTTCGTCGTCAATGACGCGAAGTTCGCGGCGAAGGCGGAGAGCAAGAAGGGGTGAACCCTCTCAGTCACCTTCGGTGACACCTCTCCTTGTAGGAGAGGCCTTGGCATTCCGCAAACTTCGCCTTCTCGCCAGTGGCTCCCCTACCAGGGGAGCTGGCATCGCGAAGCGATGACTGAGAGGTTGTACTACATGCCGCGTTTCCGTTTCGCTTCACGGTTTCCGGGGGGCGACCTCCCGTGAGCGGGGACGGAGCGGTTCTTCCAACCGCAGCGGCGGTTCATCCTCCGCCATCACCTGTTCTTCGGCCCGCTGCTGGGCCTCGTGGAGGAGGCGGGCGGCCTGTTCGCTGGCGCGGAACAGCTCAAAGTACAGCGCTTTATAATCCGGCGCGGCAAACACCCCCTTCCCTGTCTGGTTGGGGATAGTCTGCCCCGCGCTGAGGCAAAAAATCAAAAGAGGAATCAGATCTTATGAAAAAAGTCAATCTTTCGTGGGCGGGCGCCGTGCTGGTGTTCGCTCTGCTGCTGTGGTGCACGGCGGCAACACCCGGCACCATTGCCGACCCGTCTACCTACACCTGCGCCGTGTACAGCACGGCGCTCTCCCTGCTGCCGCCGGTGGTGGCCATCGTGCTGGCCCTGAACACCAAGGAGGTCTACACCTCGCTGCTGGTGGGCATCGCGACGGGTGCGCTGCTCTTTGCCAACGGCAACCTGGAACTGGCCCTGAACACCCTGTTCTTCAACGAAGACGGCGGCATGGTCGCCAAGCTGTCCGACTCCAGCAACGTGGGCATTCTGGTCTTTCTGGTCATGCTGGGCATCCTGGTGGCCCTGATGAACAAGGCGGGCGGCAGCGCGGCCTTTGGCCGCTGGGCGTCCACCCACATCCACACCCGCGCGGGGGCGCAGTTCATGACCCTTGTTCTGGGTGTGCTCATCTTTGTGGACGACTATTTCAACTGCCTGACCGTGGGCTCCGTCATGCGGCCTGTGACCGACCGGCAGAAGGTCTCCCGCGCAAAGCTGGCCTACCTCATCGACGCCACGGCGGCCCCGGTCTGCATCATCGCGCCGGTGTCCAGCTGGGCGGCGGCCGTCACCTCCTCGGTGCCGGAAGGTTCGGGCATCAACGGCTTTACCATGTTCCTGCGCACCATTCCGTATAACTACTACGCCCTGCTGACCCTCATCATGATCCTCTTCCTCATCTTCACGGGCACCGACTACGGCCCCATGAAGCTCAACGAGGACAACGCGCTGAAGGGCGACCTCTTCACCACCGAAGACCGCCCCTACGGCGACGATGTGGACGACGGCACCGCAGCCAGCGGCCATGTCATCGACCTGATTTTGCCGGTGCTGGTGCTCATTGCGGCCTGCATCTTCGGCCTCATCTACACCGGCGGCTTCTTTGAAGGCGTGGACTTCATCACCGCCTTCTCCGACTGCAACGCCTCGGCGGGCCTGGTGATGGGCAGCAGCATCGCGCTGCTGTTCACCTTCGTGTTCTACCGGGTGCGCGGCGTGATGACCTTTCAGGACTTCGCGGCCTGCATCCCGGAGGGCTTCAAGGCCATGGTCAGCCCCATGCTCATCCTGACGCTGGCGTGGACCCTTTCCGGCATGACCAACCTGCTGGGTGCCAAGTATTACGTGGCCAACCTGCTCAACGGCTCGGCGGCTGCGCTGCAATATCTGCTGCCGACCATCATCTTTCTGGTGGCGGTGTTCCTGGCCTTTGCCACCGGCACGTCCTGGGGCACCTTCTCCATCCTCATCCCCATCGTCTGCCATGCGTTCCCGCAGGGGGAGATGCTGGTCATCTCCATTGCGGCCTGTCTGTCCGGCGCAGTGTGCGGCGACCACTGCTCCCCCATCTCGGACACCTCCATCATGGCGTCCGCCGGTGCGCATTGCAGCCATGTGAACCATGTGTCCACCCAGCTGCCCTATGCCATCACGGCGGCGGCCATCTCGGCGGTGTGCTATGTCGTCACCGGCCTGAGCCAGATGTTCCTGGGCGCCAGCGCCAGCCTGCTCACCTCGCTGGTGCTGCTGGCCGTGGCCATCGTGCTGGAGCTGGTGGTGCTGAACGTCATCCGGCTGCGAACGGCCAAAGCAGACTGACCCAACGGCGTTTTTGGCCCTGTCAAGGGGGAAAAATCGTCATTCACGCAGTTTTCAGGGCGTTTCACGCGGCTTTGCTTTCCTTCCGGTTGTTTTTATGGTATGATGGATTCAGAAACGAACGACCGTGCGGCTTTTGGCGCAGCCTTTGGCAGAAAAGGAGGACGACCCCAATGAAAAAACGCATTCTCAGCCTGATCCTGGCACTGAGCATGGTGCTCTCCGTGTTCCCCCTGGGGGCCTTTGCAGAAGGCTCCACCGGCGAACTCGTCATCGACGAGAGCGGCTACCCGGTCGGCTCCAAGGGCGGCAGCGAAGATTGCAGCAGCAGCGGCAACTGGTCCTACAATAGCAGCACCAAGATACTGACTCTGTGGAAAACGTATGATTTGAGTAACACAATGCCTGTGAAGTGCGCGATTGATTCGATTCAGACGATCATCGGCGGCACCTTCAATGGAAAAGTGTGCAACATCGGAACGATCTCTGGCGGCACCTTCAATGAAACAGTGACAAACGCAAGCACCGGAACAATCTCTGACGGCACCTTCAATGGAGATGTGACAAACTACGGCACCATCAAGGACAACGGCACCTTTGAGGGAACCGTGACAAACAAAATCAACGGACTAATCTATGGTGGAACCTTCCAGAACAAGTGCAGTGTGACAAACAACGGCACCATCACTGGCAACGGCATCTTCGCGGGCAGTGTGACAAACTGGAGCACTATCAGCGGTGGTACCTTCCAGAACACGTGTAGTGTGACAAACAACGGCACCATCAAGGACAACGGCATCTTTGAGGGAGAAGTGAAAAACTACACGTCAGGAACGATCCTTGACGGCACCTTCAGGGGCGAGGTGGACAACAGCGGAGCCATCGAGAAAGGCACCTTCGAGGGCAGCGTGCAAAACAACAACCGCATCAGCGGTGGTACTTTCCAGAACGGGTGCAGTGTGACAAACTTGAGCACTATCAGCGGTGGTACCTTCCAGAACACGTGCAGTGTGACAAACCACGGCTACATCAAGGACGGCACCTTTGCGGGAAAAGTGACAAACGACGACGGAACGATCTACGGTGGAACCTTCGCGGGCAGTGTGGAAAATAAGTGGAAGATATACGGTGGCGTGTTCAACGGCAAAACAGGTTTGGACGGGGTAACAGATCTCCACTCCATCACCGTGGCCTCCGGTGCCAAGATCGAGAAAGTCAACGATGTGCCTGCGGATTGGAACCCCTACGTTGTTGTGACCCAATGGACCACGGCCACGGCGAAGGAAGTGACCATCACCGCCGATACCGAGATTTTCAGCCTGAACGGCAAGCTCCTCGGCGCGGACGACTACGTCAACGGCAACAAGAACACCGTGAAATTCACCATGCCGAACGACAACGTGGTGCTGAACGGAGCAATCACCTGCACCGACCTCGTCATGGAGAATGGCTGGCCGCAGGCTTCCAACGGCGGCACCACCCCCTGCAAGGGCACCGGCTGGGAGTACATCAAAAAGTCGTCGGGTTCGACAAACACCGGCACACTGTATCTGATGAGTGGAAGTGAACCGTTTGATTTCAATTTCGCCGATCCCACTACCAAGATAACACGGACCGATGCGGCTGTGAAGTGTGCGATTGAATCGTATGCGACAATTAGCGGCGGCATCTTTGATGGAACAGTGACAAACAACGCCGGAGGAGAAATCTCTGACGGAACCTTCAAGGGCGATGTAGAAAACAGCGGCTACATCGAGAAAGGCACCTTCAATGGAGAAGTGACAAACAACACGTCAGGAACGATCTTTGGCGGCACCTTCAGGGGCCAGGTGGACAACAACGGCAAAATCACCGGCGGCATTTTCGCGGCGGGCCTGTCTACGACCCCCGGCACTGTGACTGGCGGCATCTTCAACGGCAATACGGGGCTGACCGGTGCCCACCAAGTCACCGTAACGAATGGCAGTGTGAGCACAGTGAACGACGAAGGCCCGCGGAACGCGGATGGAACGTGGGACCTCTACTCCTACGCAGGCACCACCGTGACCATCACTGCCGACACCGACATCTTCAGCCTGAACGGCAAGTCCATCGGCGATGGCAACTGCAACAGCAGCTACCCCAAACCAAACGACAAGAAGACCGTGACCTTTACCATGCCGGACGATGACGTGGTGCTGAACAAAGCGATCACCAGCACCGACCTCGTCATGGAGAATGGTTATCCGAAGGATTCCAACGGCGGCAAAACCCCCTGCAAGGGCGACGGCTGGGAGTACATCCCCAATGACCCGACCAATGGCGACATGCTGCTTCTGACGGGCAGCAACCAGACCGGCGGGCTGTTCGATTTCAGCACCATCGGAGATGGTTCGGCGGTGAAGTGCAACGTCTTTGTGGGCAAGCCGACGGCCATCACGGGCGGCGAGTTCAACGGCAAAGTGTTCAACAACAGCGGCATTCTGGGCGGCACCTTCCACGGCGAGGTCGACAATATGGGACCGGGCCGCATCGTGAATGGCACGTTCAAGAACTCGGTCGAGAACAACGGCATGATCGAAAACGGCACCTTTGAAGGAACAGTGGAAAACAACACCAACGGAACGATCTCTGGCGGCACCTTCGCGGGCAGTGTGAGCAACAACGGCGGCATCGTGAACGGCGGCATATTCAACGGCAACACAGGTTTGGACGGGGTAACAGATCTCCACTCCATCACCGTGGCCTCCGGTGCCA
>ERZ826016.1831-NODE-1831-length-18247-cov-3.558047_pt1 | contig 18247 bp, 17 predicted proteins | sample MGYA00519872_ERZ826016 | MGnify/ENA primary metagenome ERZ826016 (study PRJEB31778, sample SAMEA3449218) | human gut metagenome | biome: human gut; feature: human-associated habitat; material: faeces | place: United Kingdom | collected 2010/2012 ... | reverse complement strand
TCCAGTTAAATACTTATGAATATCATATTGCGGGTGGGAAAAGAAGTACGCGCCCAATTTACCAAACGCATGCAGGGTAATTCCTCGCAAAGAAATGTATGCTTCCCGTAATTCCTTTTTACTAAGTTCACCTTTATCCATATCATTCCAGTCGCTCATATTGACCACAATGGTAGTCCAGAAGTCAACAAGGAATCTGGTTTCTTCTTCAATATCAACGGGATTTTTAATAATGCGTTTATTAACATCATAAAACACATTCAGAGTAAACAGTTTGGCAGCATAATTTGCAAGGTTATCCTTCTCTTTGTCAGTATACTTCCGCAGAAATGGAACCTGTGCGACAACCTGCTTCGTCATAACTGCCATGGGGTCTTTTGAGTCATAGAGTGTATTCAATGACTTGGAGGTATTAACAGCATGTTTGTTTAAGTCGGTAAACATCTGTTGGCTCCGAGCCAAGCCCTTGTCCCGATAGAGAACCAGCGCAATTGTTTCGTCTTTTAAACTTTCATCAAATTCTATGGCTTCAATTATGGCTGCTTTTCTGTGCTGACCGTCATTGATTAGAAAAGTAGCAGTCATATCGACTTCCAGTTCCCCAATATTGCCTGACTCCCTTGTGGGGAAGAAAGTAACTTCTCCATCCACGGATGCAGCGAGTGCTGAAAAAACATACGAGTCCCTGTTATTTATAATATAGTCTCTAATCTCGGGGATTCTTTGCTCTTTCAGTTTCCGCTGTGCTCGAAATTCAGGTAATACATCAGAGGAGTCTTCGATAAAAATTTTTGAAAGTACGCCAAGAGGAATCATGCAGACAAAATACTCACTATTTGCCTGGATACCTCGCATGGCGGGAAATCGGTAGAACATACTTTCCTCCAAGTTATACTTAAGTATATACGTAAGTATATCACCTGGATAGGTTTTAGTCAACATGCAACCCTTCAAATAGAAGCGGAGGAACACCAAGTTGGTGTTCCTCCGCTTCTATTTGAAACATTTTAGACATTGAAATAATCCGTGTCTATCTTATAGATTTTAATACTCTGAGCAGGAAGCACGCCTACCTCATACCGTACAAGAAGATCTGCTAGAAATTCACCATCAATCAATTTGATATTTTTCTGCTGCTGCTTATTCATAAATTGCACGGCTTCTTTGGTGAAACCTGATGTCGTGATAAATACGCCCTTCTGGATATGCTCCATAGCTCCGATAAATGCTTGTAACTCACTTCGACCAATCTTGTTTTTGGGGGCATACCGCTTAGCCTGAATATAAATCAAGTCTAACCCCAACTTGTCTTCACTAATGATGCCATCAATCCCGCCATCGTGTGGCCGTCCGGTTACTACTCCCGCCTGTTTGCCGTAGCCATATCCCATTTTAAGAAGAAGATCTAGAACCAGATGCTCAAAAAAATCCGGGGAGTTGTTCAAAATGCTATCTAACACTTGCTGCTTTATGGAAGCAATATGCTCTTTTAATGCTGCACCTATACGCTCTTCGGGCAGTTCTTCAGCAATATTCTTTGTGGTTTTAGAATGCTGATCGTTGTCTTGAGGAATGGATTCATCATATAGAGCAAATTTGTTTTTGTTTCCACGATGGCCAGCTATCCTAAACACTTTAACCGGATATGCCGTAGGAAAGTCGAGCCCTGCACACCTTCTGCGGATTTGGCTATTTACTACACCCAGCGGATTTTTAGCGCCAAAGGAATAGAGGTTTTGCTTCACGATTTCATCATAAATCTCTTTAGAGGTTAGTCCGTCAGGCACTTGGTACAGTACCGTTTTTATTGCTTCTACAATTGTCATGCCCAACTCTCCCGCATATGTAAAAATTCCCATGTTCTTATATAACTAGTTTACACTAGCCTATTATAGAATTCAACTTCTAATATGCTTTATCGAGTTAAGCAGGGCAGTCCCAGAGCAAAATAAAACCGCTGCAATCTACTGCTTGCAGCGGTTTCATGTAATTATTCTGTTTCGTCGCCCAGCCCCTCCATCTTCAGCCAATCCTCAAAGGACTTCCTGGAGATGCGGATCATGTTGCCGATGCGGATCGTCTTGAACAATCCGGAGTTGGCGAGCTTATAGGCCGAAGCGCGGCCGATACCGAGAATGGCTGCGATGTCATTCACGGTGTATGTCCTGCTTTGGGGCGTCCCTTTTTCGTTGGTGCTCATAAAATGATCCTCCCTGCTAATAGCATTTTGAAATGGCCCCTGAATGCCCTCTGTCACAAGGGGTTCCTGCTAATACCTTGCTAATACGACATTTGAAAAGCCGTTGTAAGGCAGCATATTTCAGGGGAATTTGTGCAAATTGACCTGCCTCCAGGCAGTACAATTTGCGAAGAAACAACACGGGAAGATATGATATGAACAATTTACGAAATGGTAAGCCATACTCCTAAGCCCGAGGCCCCCGGTTCGAGCCCGGGCAGGCGTACCAAAAGCGCTGTGATCTCAAGGGATTGCGGCGTTTTTTCTTTTTGCTTATCAAGCAAATTTCACAGCTGTTATCGTGTCAAACGCCTGCATGGCACCACCAGCTGATCTCGAACCGTTTTCTCTATTTTCCCATTTCCGGCACACTCCTTGCCTTGTACATCGTGTACCTTGCTGTGTTGTTTTTCCAATCTACCTCCGCAAACAAGCGCAGAGGATCGACCTCTCGGTCCACCAGAACCGTAAATCCCAAACTGGGATTTTTAGGCTTATTCGGTTTTGCCGGATTTTTAGGATTTTGGACTTACCGCGTCGACCAGATCATTTTCCCCTTCGTGTTTTTTCTGTTTTTCGGCTTTTTCGGATTTTTCTATGAGGGGAAAATGTCAAATACCCTGCTAGACGAACGGTACAAAGAAAACAAAATGAGAGCGCAAAGCACAGCGAACAAAACTGCTCTGTCCATTATTTTTTTGCAATACTGATTCTGGGACAGGGAAGGCTCATGGGGTGCCTTGAATACACCCTAATTGCTCTTGTTATTGTGACCGCTCTTTCCATAGCGCTTGAACTATTCCTCAGTGAGTATCTGCTATATCATTATGACCATGATGAACCGTTTGATGAAAGTGAGGAATAAACGTGCCTGATTTTGAATGCCGATTAAAAAAGTACAGGCTATTAAAAGATTTGACCCAAGAGCAGTTGGCGGCGCAGGTAGGCGTGCGGCGGGAAACCATCATGCGGCTGGAAAAGGCACAATACAATCCCTCACTTAAACTGGCGATCGATATTGCAAGGGTTGTCGAAGCGCCGATCGAAGAAATCTTTGTTTTCAAGTGATCTGTGCGGAACTAACCGGCCGGCAGTAAATGACGGTGTACTGCACGGCATGAAATGAGATAGCTGGCTTCTAAGCGTCAGTCCGCCAGTTAGCGTCTGGTCGGGGATGCCAAAAGGCCCTGGAAGCGCTGCTTCCAGGGCCTTTTTATTTTCTCTTATTTTATCGCACTGGGCGGGGCTCACGCCTGCATATCGGTCTGTCTGCGGTAGCTGCGCAGGAACAGGAGCGACATGACAAGGCACAACGCTTCGGAGAAGATCGGCGTATACCACACTGCGTCGCCGCCGAAGATCGCCGCGAGGAGAAGAAGCACGGCACTTTGCAGCGCCAGCCCGCGGCCGACCGAGATACAAATAGCGGGCACGGGGCGCTCGATGGCGGTCATAAACCCACCGATGACGATGTTGAAGCCCAGCAGCAGATACGAAACGCTGTAGCGCCGGAATGCACCGATGGAGTAGGCGATGAGCTCATCGCCCGCGTGCGAAAGGTACGTGCGCACGATCTGCGGCGCGAAGAAAAAGACGAGCAGAAACAGCGCCGGCGCGAAGATGCAGACGGTCGTGAGCGCGTAGCGCAGAAGTTTTTGACAGCCCGTGTGATCCTCTTTGCCGTAGTGATAGCTCACAAGCGGCTGCGAGCCCTGAGCTATTCCGTTAAAAAGTGCAACTGCGACAAGCGAGATATTGGCAACTACTCCATAGGCAGCCACACCGACATTTCCAGCAAGCCCTAATATTATCATATTAAATGCCACCGTTATAACGCCCGAGGATATCTCCCCGACAAATGCTGACACACCGACCTGACATGAATATATAAGCTTTTTAATTGATAGCCCAACCGGTTTAAATGATATACTGCACTTTTCGGATTTAAAATGAATACAGCATATCAGCACACCTATAATCGGCGAAAGAGCCGTTGCAAGTGCCGCACCGCTCATCGAAAGACCAAGTGGAAACATAAGCACATAATCGAACACCACATTAAAAAGGCTGCTGAACAATGTAGCCGCCATGGCTATTGAAGGATTTCCGTCATTTCTCACAAAAGCATTGCATATATAATTACACATAAAGAACGGCGCAAACATCATAAATATTCTTGTGTAATTTTTACCTGTATTGACTATGGTCTCATCACCGCCGAGCAGTGCTATAATCTTGTCCGGTATAAATGCCCCCGCCAGAACAAACACACTGCTTATGATTAACGCCCATGCTATCGCATGAAAAAAATATCCCCCGGCTGCCTTTTCATTTCTTCCCCGCTCAACGACATATCTTATCGCCGAACCAACTCCGATCATTGCCCCTATGGCAAAAATAAGATTATACAGCGGAAGGACCAGATTGAGCGCAGTTATTCCGTCTGCTCCCACCGCCTTTGATATGAAAAAAGTATCCGCAAGTATGTAAAATGACATTCCAAGCATTCCAAGCATATTCTGGGACACATATTTTATAAATCTCTTTAGCATCACAACAACTCCTACATCCTATATCCAACGCCTAGCTCGTTGATTATATAATTCTTCTTGCCCGGCTTATCGCCCAGCTTCTTTCGTATATTTGCCATGTTCACCTGAAGCTTTTTAATACTTCCTGTATCATTATAGCCCCATATTTCATGTATTATAAAATCATAGGTAAGCATCTTTCCAACATGCGCCGACAATAATGCCACAATGTTATACTCTGTCTGTGTAAGACGTATCTGCTCACCGCCGACGCTTACACTCCTGGCATCATAATCTATAGCAAGTCCCTCCATCTCGAATTTTCTTCCGGGAAACATGCCGTTCTCTGAGCGGTGCGATGCAACACGCAGAGCTGTCCTCACCCTGGCAAGAAACTCTTCCGAGCCAAACGGTTTAGTCACATAATCATTAGCTCCCATATTCAGAGCCTCAACCTTGTCCATCTCTCCACCCCTTGCAGAAAGGACAATTATAGGGGTAAGCGATGATTCCCTGACATGCTTTAACACATTAAGCCCATCCATATCCGGAAGTCCAAGGTCAAGAATGATAAGATCCGGTCTATGTGAATTGAAAAGCAGCATGGCGCTTCCCCCGGACAGCGCCGACACAACCTGATACCCCCCAACTTCAAGCAATGTACACACAAATTCATTAATATTCGGTTCATCTTCAACTACGAGTATCTTATACCTGTTACTTTTCATCTGCTTCCCCTTCCTCCAAATCCAATGTGATGCTGAAGCACGCTCCTCCTGTAGAACGGTTTACGGCAGCTATAGAGCCACCATGCGCCTTGACAATCGTCGCACACACCGACAGCCCTATTCCGGCATTACCCTTTCGTCCATCGGCAATCTCTGCCTGCCTTACATATCCGCCTGTAAAAATATTGGCAATAATCTCTTCAGGAATACCACATCCATTATCCTTAATCTCGAATACCACCTTACCATTTTTAACATATACCTCAAGCTGGAGCTTCGTCATCCCATCCGCATGTATAACGGCATTCTCTAAAATGTTCATAATCACCTGTTCCATGAGAATCGGATCCATCGGAACCATAATAAGCTCATCCGGTATCAGAAGCTCAACCTCCACATCCTGATAGTGCTTATGAAACTTGACAAGAACCGAATCGATAAGCTCATCAAGCGGCGTCGGCGTCTTTACTATCTTGACATTATCACCGTCTAATCTTGTAACCGAGAGCAGATTCTCCACCATGCGGCACAGCCACTGTGAATCTTCCTTAATGCCACTTAAAAGCTTACTCCTTTGTTCATCTGAAAATTCTGCTCCGTTTTCAAGAAGTGCCGAGCCTGCCCCATATATCGTGGTAAGCGGGGTGCGAAGGTCATGTGATACCGCTCTTAACAGATTGGCCCGCATCTTCTCCTTCTCACTCTCTGACTTTATCTGCTCCTGATACCTTATCTTGCTTGTAAGGTAACATGTCACCAGCGTGATTGCAAGCATGATAAACACCGACACAACATTCTCCGGCATTGAAAGACTTATCCTGAAATATGGAAATGTAAATGCAAAATTGACAATAAACACGCTCGATATAGCACCCACAATACCATACACATATCCATCCGTATAAACTGATATAAGAAACACACATAGCACAAGTACCGACGGAATAAGAAAACCATTGTCAAGATAGTACTGCAGCAGCAGACATATCAAAAACCCGACAAATAATGTTATCCCCGCCCTGATAATATTCTCTGCAATGCGCCATACTTTATTTTTCATTGCAACACTCCTGTTAACTCAAAAAGTGGGAGCCGCAAAGCTCCCTGTACGCATATTCCAACAGAATAATATCAAAAAAAATAAAGGATTGCAATAATTTACTGCAATCCTTCAATGCTTTTCAGACTTCCTCATTCATCTTTGCAAGCTTTGCAGCCTGGTCGGCAGCTATACATGCATCTATTATCTCCTGGATATCTCCGTCCATAATCTTATCAAGCTTGTACAGGGTAAGATTAATTCTGTGGTCGGTCACGCGTCCCTGTGGGAAATTGTAGGTTCTGATTTTCTCAGAGCGGTCTCCCGTACCAATCTGGCTTCTACGTGCATCCGCCTCAGCGTCATGCGCCTTCTGGCACTCCATCTCATAGAGCTTGGCTCTGAGTATTGCAAAAGCCTTATCCTTGTTCTGTATCTGCGACTTCTCTGTCTGGCTGTATACAACGATACCCGTAGGGTAATGTGTAAGACGAACCGCTGAATCGGTTGTATTGACACACTGACCACCATTTCCTGAGGCACGCATTACATCAATTCGGATATCCTTCTCATCAATATGGACATCGACCTCCTCAGCCTCAGGCATTACCGCAACGGAAGCTGTGGATGTATGGATACGTCCGCCGGACTCTGTCTCAGGCACTCTCTGTACACGGTGAACACCGCTCTCGTACTTTAGAATGGAGTATGCGCCCTGTCCCTTTACCATGAACTCTACTTCCTTCATTCCTCCGATTCCGGTCTCATCGGCATTGATCACCTCGACCTTCCATCTCTTAGTCTCAACATAGTGTGTGTACATGCGGAAAAGCTCCGCAGCAAAAAGAGCCGCCTCGTCACCGCCCGCACCGGCACGTATCTCCACTATGACGTTCTTGTCATCGTTAGGATCCTTAGGAAGAAGAAGAATCTTCATAGTGTGCTCAAGCTCCTCTATTCTCGCCTTCGCCTCATTGAGCTCCTCCTTCGCCATCTCGCGAAGCTCCTCATCGCTCTCTGTGTCAAGCATTTCAAGGCTGTCTGCAACAGTCTGCTGGCATGCCTTATATTCCTTATACGCGTCCACGAGCGGTGTGAGGTCGCTCTGCTCCTTCATGAGCTTCCTGAAACGTGTCTGGTTCTCTACTACTGAAGGATTGTTAAGCTCTGCTGTCAAATCCTCATATCTCATCAATAAATCATCTAACTTCTGAAACATATTTTTTCCTTTCCTTTGCTAAGTAAATTCACTCTGTAAGTCTGCCCTGTAATCTCACACTGCCGATTTACCCTGCCAATCAATTAGTTATGCTGTATACTACAAGCTCCGGCATTTATCAATGCTGCAATAACACATCAGAATGCGGTCAAGGTCTTTTCGCAGCCACAACCCTGTCCAGTCCGGCAAAATCCTTGATAACGGCAATGTCCGTATATCCCTTCTGCCTTAACATGTCACTCACCTCTAACGCCTGATCATATCCTATCTCATACATCAGTATGCCATTATTCTCAAGATACTCCCATGCCTTATCGGTAATCTCCCTGTAAAAGTACAGTCCGTCCGCTGTGCCGTCAAGTGCAAGCATCGGTTCATGCTCACGCACCTCCGGCTCAAGGTCTGCGATGACATCCGTCCGTATATATGGTGGATTTGACAAAATCATGCTGTATTTATTATCCACGTTCTCAAACAGGTTACCTCTGATAAGCTTAACCTGCGCGCCAAGTCTTGACGCATTTATTCCGGCAACCTCAAGCGCCTTTTCGGAAATATCGACGGCATCAACCTCGACCGTACAGCCTTCATTCTTTAAAAGAAGATACGTACTCTGCGCTATACAGCCGGAGCCTGTGCACATATCAAGTATCCTGAAGCTCACATCGTGCTGTCTTTGCGAAAACATTATCCGTGCCCGCTTGATGGCTTCTGACACAAGTATCTCAGTATCCATGCGCGGTATAAGCACATTCTCATTCACATAGAAATCAAATCCCATAAACGGAGCCGTCTCTTCTATATATTGTACAGGCTCCCTTCCGGCTCTGCGTTTTAACTTTCCAAGATATTCTTCCGCCTTGTCATCAGGCACAACTGCATCTGAACGCATAAGATACTCAGTACGGTTAAGCCCCATGCACGCCGAAAATAACAGCCATGCATCCGTATCCGCCTCTGTAATTCCCGCAGCCCTAAGCTGCATACTGCCTTCTTTTAAAAGCTCTCTGTTGGTATATCCCACCGCTATGCCTCTTCCTTCTTAAGCTTCTCCACATACGTCCGCCAGTCAAACACCGCCTCAACTGAGGCTATCGCCACCTCGACCATCGAGGCATCCGGCTCTCTAGTGGTTAAATGCTGCAGCCATAATCCCGGTCTGCTCACAATATCCATGAATTTAGAATCGGAATTACCTGCAAGTCTTAATACCTCATAAGAAACACCTGCTATTACAGGCACAAGCAGAATACGCAGCACCAGTCTCAGCACAGGCGATTCAACTCTTATAAACATAAAGAACACAATGCTTATGCACATTACAATAAGCAGGAAGCTGGTTCCGCACCTTTTGTGCTCCTTAGAGCTTTTAAGCACGTTCTCAACCGTAAGCTCCATTCCGTGTTCTATACAGTTAATGCATTTATGCTCAGCGCCGTGATACATGTATACACGTTTTATATCGTTCATAAGCGAAATCAATTTCACGTATATAATAAAAAATACAAGTCTTACAATTCCTTCTATAATGATAACCGCAGTATCATTTTTGACGAAGAGAGCAAATAAACGGGAAACATAATATGGCGCAATCATAAATACAGCCACCGCCATAACTATCGACAAAATAACCGTAAAAGTCATCATTGCCTTCTCTTCTTTTGCCTCCTGTTCCCTGGTCTTCTGCTTTTTCTTCCCTTTTGTCTCCGCATCGTCATCCGGTTCATCATCCTCATAAAAGCTTGCCGAATAACTCAGTATAGACATTCCGATAACCAGCGAATCAATAAAATTAACCACACCTCTTATAACCGGCCATCCCAAAAACCTGTGCTTCTCAGCCGGACTGCCGCATTCCTTTACAACAACCTCTATCTCATTATCAGGCTTTCTCACTGCAACGGCGTACCTGTCCTTATTCTTCATCATTACGCCTTCGATAACAGCCTGACCACCTATACCTGATGATTTCACAATTATCAGCCTCCACATCAAACGTAAAATCCACAATAGATTTTACGTCCCCATATATGGTATTACCGTGAGCACTCCGCAAGCCACCTGTTCTCCCATACATGTCACTAATATATCAAAATAATTTCCTTGTTATAGTAAAAAAGGTCGTGAACCGGTAAAGCTCTACCAATCCACAACCCTGTCTTCCTGAATTACTAGTTGTTCTGCACACCGTACTTCTTATTGAACTTATCAATACGTCCACGAGCTGCAGCTGCCTTCTGCTGGCCTGTATAGAATGAATGGCACTTGGAACAGATTTCAACGTGGATTGACTCCTTCGTTGACCCAGTTACAAATTCATTACCGCAGTTGCATACAACCTTGGCCTGGTAGTAATTTGGATGGATTCCTTCTCTCATTTTTTTCACCTCTTCGTTATATTCTTGTATCGAAATTCGGATAACCGATTTCTTTCCAATAAAACAGCTTGTTCATCATAGCATATTTATAATAAGAATGCAAGCGGTTTTTTTAGAATAATCTAACCTTTTTAACCTGTGAAACGAACTCCTGATTATTCTTTGTTCTTGTGAAGAGGTCGATGATTGATTCAGTAGCATCCTCGGCACGCGAACCATTGAGTGCCTTGCGCACATAATTCATTGCGTCAAGCTCTTCCTCTGTAAGAAGAAGATCTTCCCGTCTGGTTCCCGATTTGACTATATCTATTGCAGGGAAAATTCTCTTCTCGGAAAGCTTTCTGTCAAGCACAAGCTCCATATTGCCTGTTCCCTTGAACTCCTCATACACGACGTCATCCATCTTGCTTCCTGTATCAATAAGAGCTGTGGCAAGTATTGTAAGGCTTCCGCCCTCTCTTATATTTCTTGCTGCTCCGAAAAATCTCTTAGGCATATGAAGTGCCGCCGGGTCAAGACCTCCGGAAAGTGTTCTTCCGCTAGGTGTACATACTATATTATAGGCTCTCGCAAGTCTGGTGATACTGTCAAGAAGTATAACCACATTCTGCTTCTGTTCAACAAGTCTCTTGGCTCTCTCAATAGTCATCTCAGATACTCTCTTGTGTCTCTCCGGCAGCTCATCGAATGTTGAGTATATAACCTCCACATTATCGCCTTCAATCGACTCCCTGATATCCGTGACTTCCTCAGGTCTTTCATCAATAAGAAGAATCATAAGATGCATATCCTTATGGTTCTTAAGTATAGAGTTCGCAATCTGCTTAAGCAGTGTAGTCTTACCTGCCTTAGGCTGTGCGACAATCATTCCTCTCTGTCCCTTTCCGATAGGGCTTATAAGATCAACGATTCTCATTGCCACGCTGCTGTCCGGCAGTTCAAGGTGTATTCTCTCATTAGGGAATATAGGTGTAAGCTTCTCAAATGGTCTTCGCCTTGCAACCTCAGCTACGGAGAATCCATTCACTGTCTTGATATATAAAAGAGCACTGAACTTCTCCCCCTGATTCTTCACCCTCTTACATCCATGTATGATATCGCCGGTCTTAAGCCCGAATCTCTTAATCTGAACCGGAGCCACATATACATCGTTCTCACCCGGAAGAAAATTCTCACATCTTATGAAACCATATCCATCCTGCATAACCTCAAGAATACCATTTGCATCTCCGCTCTTGTCAACCATCTCCGGGTCATAATCCTGTCTGTACGGGTCATCATTCTTAGGCTGTGCATGTCTTACGGGACGTTCTTCATTGCTTCCCCGTTTCTCGGGAATTTCTCTTCTGCTATAGGATACCTTCTCCTCCGATACCTTCGGCGTATCTGTCTCTGCCTCGGCAGTCTCCTCGTCAGCTGCTTCAAGCTCCGATAATTTAACCAGAATATCAATCAGCTCTGCCTTCTTCATGGTGCTGTAATGCTTAACCTGCTTATCCTTTGCAATGTCCTTCAATACTGAAAGCGGCAGGGATTCTAATTTATCTCTCATATTCCATTCTCCTTTTATTGCATATACAATATAATAATGTACTCGTTGGGGGATGCATCGATGTAATAGAAACAATACCATATCTAAAACTTGTAGTAAGATAAGTATATCTTATACTACGAATATGCCATTGTAAAGTTTTTTTTGTAGAATTTTCCACGTTTTTTCTCTTTTTATTGTTTAAAAATATTTTAATATATGTTAATATAGATATAATTGTTCAATGTCAGCGCACATCTGACTCTAATGATAACGGAGGTTTCTTACAATGACAAACAGTGAAAAAGCATTACAGCTTCATGAGGAATGGAAGGGTAAGCTTGAAACTACCCCAAAATGTAAAATAGCTACCCGCGAGGATTTAGCACTTGCATATACCCCTGGCGTTGCAGAACCATGTAAGGTTATTGCCAAGGACAAGGAAGCTGCTTACAAGTATACTATCAAGTCTAACACAGTGGCTGTTGTATCCGACGGAAGTGCAGTTCTCGGTCTTGGCAACATAGGTGCTTATGCAGCAATGCCTGTAATGGAGGGTAAGGCTGTCCTTTTCAAAGAATTCGGCGGTGTCAATGCTGTTCCTATCTGCCTTGACACACAGGATACAGAGGAGATAATTAAGACTGTTGTCAATATAGCTCCTGCCTTCGGCGGAATCAACCTTGAAGATATATCCGCTCCAAGATGCTTTGAGATAGAGGAGCGCCTTAAGAAGCTTCTCGACATACCTGTTTTCCACGATGACCAGCATGGTACAGCTATTGTCGTGCTTGCAGGAATAATCAACGCTCTGAAGGTGACAGGAAAAGCTAAGGAAGCCTGTCTGGTTGTCGTAAACGGTGCCGGCTCCGCAGGTGTGGCCATCACCAAGCTTTTACTTACATACGGCTTCAGGAATATTATCATGTGTGATAAGTCCGGTATCCTTTCTGAGGATTCCGAAGGGCTCAACTGGATGCAGAAGGAGATGGTCAAGGTTACCAACCTTTCCCATCGCCATGGTCTTCTCGCCGATGCACTCAAAGGAGCTGATATTTTTGTAGGTGTATCCGCACCTAATATCGTAACTCCTGAGATGGTTTCTTCCATGAACAAGGATTCCATCCTATTTGCAATGGCTAATCCTGTACCTGAGATTATGCCGGATGCCGCAAAGGCTGCCGGTGCGCGTGTTGTCGGTACAGGAAGAAGTGATTTCCCTAATCAGGTCAACAATGTTGTAGCCTTCCCGGGAATATTCAAGGGTGCTTTAGAAGGACGCGCCTCCCAGATTACAGAAGAAATGAAGCTTGCCGCAGCCAACGCAATCGCCGGTCTTGTGGCAGATGAGGATATCAACGAAAACAACATTCTTCCTGAAGCCTTTGACCCTCGCGTTGCAGAGGTTGTAAGCAGGGCTGTAAAGGATCACATCCACTGATATGTGCAATCCTCATAAGCCATTTTACTCTCTCAACCAATATTATAGAGACCGTTTTGGCGGCAAGGTTTACAAGCTGTCTTTAAATGGAGGCATGACCTGCCCGAACCGCGACGGCACCATAGACAATCATGGATGTATTTTCTGCAGTGCCGGAGGTTCCGGTGATTTTGCCTCAACAGCAATGATTTTCACAAATGAATCAGGGCGTAATATTCCGGATATTCCTTGTCAGCTTGCACAGGCAAGGGAGAAGGTAGCAGCTAAGATAAATGTAAAGGATTTTGCAGGATATATTGCTTACTTTCAAGCATACACCAATACCTATGCAGATGTTTCATATTTAGAACAGCTTTTTTTGCAGGTTATAATGCAGAATGATATATTAGGATTGTCCATAGGAACCAGACCGGACTGTCTTGAACAGGAAAAAGTAGACCTTCTCTCCTCTCTGAACACAGAGAAGCCTATATTTGTCGAATTGGGCTTACAGACCATCCACGAGCGCACGGCACAGCTCATAAGACGAGGCTATCCTCTTTCTGTGTTTGAAGCTGCAGTGAGCAGACTTAAAGCTGCCGGTCTTCCTGTGATAGTCCACGTCATACTTGGACTTCCCGGCGAGACAAAAGAGGACATGCTCGCGACCTGCCGTTATCTTGGTGAGCTTGGAATAGATGGCATCAAGCTCCAGCTGCTCCACGTTCTTGAAGGAACCGACCTTGCAAAGCTGTATCTGAACGAAAAATCTGAAAATTGCAACAATTTTTCAATTATGAGTCTTGACGAATATGCCTCTCTTGTGGTATCTATTATTGAGCAATTACCGCCTGAGATGGTTATTCACCGCATCACCGGTGACGGTCCTAAGCGGATTTTACTTGCTCCTTCATGGAGCGGCGATAAAAAGAAGGTACTTAATACTATAATGAAGGAATTCGTCATGCAGAACACATGGCAGGGTAAAAAATATGGCAACTGACGCATCAACTCTATACAAATTGATAATTTTATATATGTTAGACCGCGTAAATTCGCCTATGACCAATGCACAGATTTCCGAGTTTGTGCTCGAGAAGGGTTATACAACTTATTTCACCCTGCAGGAGGTTCTCAACACACTTATCTCAGATGGTTTTATAACTGAGGAAAGCTACCACAGCAGCACCCATTATACAATCACTGATTCCGGACGTGAGACAATCAATTTTTTTAAGTATAAGATATCATCATCAATTGTATCAGACATCAATCTTTTCTTAAGTGATAATAAATATGAATTAAAAGAGGCAGTAAACAACATCTCTGAGTACTATAAAGCACCTAACGGAGATTACGCTGTCCACTGCCAGGTTAAAGAAAACGGTCACCCAATCATTGATTTAACCATCACCGTACCCGATGAGCAGCAGGCTGACGCGATGTGCGGCAGATGGAAGGATGCCAGTCCCGAAATATATGAGTACATTATGACTCATCTTCTATAATGTCCCAGATTTCATCTCTGCCCTGCTTGGTCTCGGCAGAGAAAGGAATCAGAATTTCTTCTTTTCCCATTCCAAGTGTCTCACGAACCAGCTTAACCTGCTTAGGTATCTGGCTTCTGTTTAGCTTATCTGCCTTTGTTGCAATCACAACAGGCGTAAATCCCTGATATTTTATCCAGTCATACATATTGATATCATTAGCCGACGGCTCATGTCGTATATCGACAAGAAGAAATACATGCTTGAGCATTTTTGAGGTATGAAGATACTTTTCTATCATCTTCCCCCACTTTTCGCGGGTTTCCATCGAAGTACGGGCATATCCATACCCCGGAAGATCCACAAGATAAACCTCATTATTTACATTGTAGAAATTGATTGTCTGTGTCTTGCCCGGCTCTGACGAAGTTCTTGCAAAGCTCTTTCTATTGACGAGCGCATTGATAAGCGATGATTTCCCCACATTCGACTTCCCGGCAAAAGCCACCTCAGGGCAGCTATTCTCCGGGAGCCTGCTTGTGATGCCACAGACTGTTTCCAGACTTAATGACTTAACGACCATGTACGTGTGCTCCTTTCAAGTATATTATTTTCTCTTACTAATCCTTTACAAGTGACTCGCGCTCCACCTGTGACATATCACTTACATATACCAGCTCCATGCCCTCAGTTATCTCCGCGTCAAGCTCTTCTGCATCTGGCTGATTCTGTTCGGGTATGAGTACCTTTTTGATACCATATTGTTTCGCAGCAAGCAGTTTCTCCTTAAGCCCGCCGATAGGCAGCACCCTTCCGCGGAGTGTTACTTCTCCTGTCATTGCCAGTCTGGCTCTGACCGGAATATTGCTGACTGCCGATAGAATTGCAACAGACATTGTTATACCGGCTGATGGTCCATCCTTTGGCACCGCTCCCTCAGGGATGTGTATATGTATATCATTTTTGCCAAAGAAATCCTCCTTGACACCATACTGTGAAGCCACAGAACGCACATAGCTGAGCGCTATTCTGGCAGACTCCTTCATCACATCTCCAAGGTTTCCCGTCAGAATCATTTCCCCCTTGCCCGGCATGGTTCCAACCTCTATTGTGAGAGTATCCCCGCCTACACTTGTCCACGCAAGACCTGTCACAGTTCCAACCTGTGCTTTTTCCTCGGCATGGTCATCCTTAAATCTTGGTTTTCCAAGAAAATCCTCAAGATTTTTCGCAGTCACTTTTACCTGTTTTCCTGCCTCATATTCACCTGCCAGCTTCTTTTTAGCCGTAACACGGCAAATCTGTGCAATCCTCCGCTCTAAATTTCTGACACCTGCCTCGCGTGTATAACCATGTATTATCGCTGCAAGAGCGGTTTTGTTGATATTCAGTTCTTTCTTACTCAATCCGTTTTTCTCAAGCTGCTTTTCTACAAGATGTTCCGAGGCTATGTGAAGCTTCTCATTCTCTGTGTAGCTGCTGAGCTCTATAATTTCCATTCTGTCATAGAGCGGCTTCGGTATCATTGATGCATCATTTGCCGTGGCGATAAACAACACCTGTGACAGATCAACCGGAATCTCCATATAATGATCGACAAAGTGTGAATTCTGAGCGCTGTCAAGCACCTCAAGAAGCGCCGAAGCCGTATCCCCTCTGCTGTCCTTTCCCGTCTTGTCAATCTCATCAAGAAGCAGCAACGGATTCTTAACTCCCGCCGACCTGATTCCCTCTATAATTCGTCCGGGCATTGCTCCGACATAAGTTCTTCTATGTCCCCTTATCTCCGCCTCATCGCGCACACCTCCGAGACATATACGGACATATTTTTTTCCAAGTGCTCCGGCTATAGAGGCTGCAATCGAGGTTTTGCCTGTTCCCGGCGGTCCCACAAGGCACACAACCGGTGAATCCTTTCCGCCGTTCAGCTGTCTGACCGCGAGAAATTCAAGTACTCTCTCCTTAACCTTATCCAGTCCATAGTGCTCCTTATCAAGCACCCTCCTGGCATTCTTTATATCATTGTTGTCCTCAGACATATTATCCCACGGCATATCAAGCAGTGTTTCAATATAGCTCCTTATAACATTCGCCTCTGCGGAGCTTGCAGCCATGCTTCTGTAGCGTCCTATCTCTTTATTTATCTTCTGTTTAATCTCATCAGAAGCATTCAGCCTCTTAGTGCGTTCAAGGAATTCTTCTATCTCCCCTTCACCCTCTTCACCCAGCTCTTCACGAATAACCCTCATCTGTTCACGAAGCACATACTCTTTCTGGTGCTTATCAATCCCGGCATGCACTTCTTCCATGAATTGCTTGCGGATTTTAGCTATATCAATCTCCCTATTGACTGCCTCCCGTATCCGGTTACACCTTTCTATGATGTCATCGCAATCGTACAGCGCAAGCTTTATACCGTTTTCAAAAGGGAATTCCGCAATGATACGATATATAAGCTCCGATATATCATCTGCAGCCATGATTCTACCCATAATTTCTTTGTTAAGTCTGGGATTAATGGCAGCATAAGCTCTTGCAAGCTCCTTAATCTCCCTCACATAGGCAGCCGTCAAAAGCTCATCCGTGCCCTCTGCATCCGATGTCTCAACATTTGCAAACATTATTTTCCCATCAAAATTATACGATAGACTTTTTCCCCTTTCCATTCCCCGCACCATAACGCGGAGCACACTCCCCGGAAGCTTCATTATCTGTTTAATTTCACAGACTGTACCTGTTTCCCTGAGCTGTTCTTCCCTGCCATCCTCCTGCTGTTCATCACCGGCATATCCCGTAATAAAAATCTTCTGGCCATGAAGCATGGCATATTCTACTGTCTCAATAAGGTTTTTCCTGTTTATATCAAAATGAATGACCATATATGGTAATATGGTCATTCCTTTGAGTGCAATAACAGGTAAACCCTTTATCACTTCATTCATGCAGTTTCCCCGTTTTTATTCTTTTTCGCAGCACGGCTTACGGCTCCTGTAGCTATTACATCTGTTCTGTATTCAAGCTCAGGAGGTGTTCCTTTTTCAACCGTATCCTTAGTTATTGTGCAGCATGCTATAGAGTCATCGGACGGAATTTCATACATAACATCCATCATGATATTCTCCATAATTGCCCGAAGTCCTCTTGCTCCTGTCTTTCTCTCAAAGCTCTTTTTAGCGATTGCTGCAACCGCCTCATCCGTCACCTTAAGCTCAACCTCGTCATAATGGAAGAGCTTGCGATACTGCTTTATAAGCGCATTCTTAGGCTCAGTAAGGATTCTTACAAGTGCATTCTCATCAAGCAGCTCAAGAGAAACCGTGATAGGCACACGTCCGACGAATTCCGGTATAAGACCAAACTTCACTAAATCCTGCGGAAGCACCTGCTTTAAAAGCTCGCCAACATTCTTCTCGTTCTTCTCAATAAGCTCTGCGCCAAATCCGATAGAGGACTGTCCCATTCTTGCATCGATGATCTTCTCAAGTCCATCAAATGCACCGCCGCAAATAAACAATATGTTAGTTGTGTCAATCGGAATAAGCTCCTGCTGTGGGTGCTTACGTCCACCCTGAGGCGGTACGGACGCAACCGTTCCCTCAAGAATCTTTAAAAGAGCCTGCTGAACGCCCTCTCCGGATACATCTCTGGTAATTGAGACATTCTCGGACTTCTTGG
>ERZ826016.1827-NODE-1827-length-18291-cov-10.147510_pt1 | contig 18291 bp, 18 predicted proteins | sample MGYA00519872_ERZ826016 | MGnify/ENA primary metagenome ERZ826016 (study PRJEB31778, sample SAMEA3449218) | human gut metagenome | biome: human gut; feature: human-associated habitat; material: faeces | place: United Kingdom | collected 2010/2012 ... | reverse complement strand
TAACTTTTCCATAATTAACCCCCTCTATGGAATTTTAACATTATATCGTTATTAAATATTTTTGCCTTATACTTTGTCTTTTGTATCTGTACTTCTTTACCGCATCTACCGTAAGTTGGACATACAGCTTGCAGGAATAATTTTCAAACACACTCTAGTTTCTACTTAATTCTCTTTCTGGTCTTCCGCAGCCGCTATCTCTCTCTTCTTCTGCTCAAGCTGAAGATAAGGACGCATCTCAATAAGCGGAGCTCCATTGTTACGGATATAGTCTTCTGTGATTGTAACTCGTCCGATATTATCATCCTTTGGAATTTCATACATAATATCAAGCATGAATTTCTCGATGATCGCGCGAAGTGCTCTCGCTCCAGTATCTTTTTCCATAGCCTTCTCCGCAATGGCTGTCAAAGCTCCATCTTCAAACTGCAAATCCACTTCATCTAATGCCAGAAGTTTCTGATACTGTTTTAATATTGCATTCTTAGGTTCTTTCAGAATATCAACCAGCATTTCCTTTGTCAAGGCATTTAATGTAAATATTATTGGTAATCTTCCAATAAATTCTGGAATCATTCCAAATTTACGGATATCTTCTACTGTAACATACTGTAACATGTTCTTTTCATGATCGTATTTGTCCTTAAGTTCTGCATGGAATCCGATAGAGGAATGCTGTGTCATTCTCTCTTTGATAATATCCTCTAATCCAGGGAATGCACCACCGCAGATAAAGAGAATATTTCTTGTATTCATTACAGCAGTCGGAACCATCGCATTTTTAGAGCTTGCACCTACCGGCACTTCTACCTCGCTGCCTTCTAACAGTTTTAAGAGTGCCTGCTGTACAGATTCTCCGCTTACATCACGGCTTGTCGTATTTTTCTTCTTTGCGATTTTATCAATCTCATCGATGAAAATAATTCCAGTCTCTGCTTTTTCTACATCATTATCGGCATTGGCAAGTAATTTAGAAAGCACACTTTCTACGTCATCACCGATATAACCTGCCTCTGTAAGAGAAGTTGCATCACAGATTGCCAGAGGTACATTTAACAGTCTTGCTAATGTTTTTACAAGATGGGTCTTACCAGAACCTGTCGGTCCGATCATAAGCATATTAGACTTATCAATCTCGATTTCATCCATCGTATTTGTAATGACACGTTTATAATGGTTATATACGGCAACGGACATTACCTTTTTCGCATAATCCTGTCCGATAACATACTCATCCAAAAATTCTTTGATTTCTCTCGGCTTTAAAAGATTAATGCCATCAAAACCGCCTTCTGCCGATTCCTGCGGTTCAATCTCATCATTGACTATCTCAGCACATACATTGATGCACTCATCACATATATATACTCCATTCCCCGGACCTGCAATCAGTCTTCTGACTGCATCCTGAGGCTTTCCACAGAAGGAACATCTAAGTCTTCCGTCATCTTTACGTCCTGCCACTGCTTACCTCCTATATTGAGTAAATTACACCCTCAAAAATGATATGTGGAAGGAGGAATCCCCCCTTCCACACCACAAAAATACTATTCTAGTTCATTTTCTCGACTACAGAATCAATAAGACCGTACTCGACAGCTTCCTGCGCCGTCATCCAGTTATCTCTGTCAGTATCCCTTACAAGCTCCTCATAAGTCTTGCCTGTATTCTCAGCAAGAAGTCTGTTCATTCTCTCCTTAGTTCTGATAATATGCTTAGCGGCAATCTCAATCTCAGTAGCCTGTCCCTGTGCTCCGCCGAGAGGCTGATGAATAAGTATCTCCGCATTAGGAAGAGCCTTTCTCTTGCCCTTGGTTCCGCCCGCAAGAAGGAACGCTCCCATGCTCGCTGCCATACCGACACAGATTGTGGACACATCACACTTGATATACTGCATTGTATCATATATAGCCATACCTGCCGATATTGAACCACCCGGGCTGTTGATATATAAGCTTATATCCTTCGATGGATCCTCTGACTCTAAGAAGAGCAGCTGTGCCACAACAAGATTAGCTGACACATCATTAACCTCTTCACCAAGGAAGATTATTCGCTCCTTGAGAAGTCTTGAATAAATATCGAAAGATCTTTCTCCTCTGCTTGTCTGTTCAATTACTACCGGTACTAAACTCATAGTGTTCCTCCCCAATTATATTACTGATTTATTTCTCAACAGCTTCTGCTGCAATAAGCTTAACTGCCTTCTGAACTGCGAGGTCATCCTTAATCTGATTTCTCTCGTTGTCAGTCATCATATCCTTAAGCTCATCTTCCTTCATATTGTACATGGAAGCCATGTTCTTAATCTCTTCTTCTACTTCCTCATCAGTAACAGTGAAGTTCTCAGCCTTAGCGATAGCGTCAAGAACAAGACCATTCTTGATTCTCTTCTCAGCCTCAGGATAGATGCTCTCGATGAACTTATCAAGCTCCATACCCATCATCTTCACATACTGCTCAAGGCTGATACCCTGCTGCTTTAAGTTTCTGTCATAGCCGTCTGCCATCTGAAGAGCCTGCTGCTTAATCATAGCCTCCGGAATCTCCATTGTTGCGTTAGCTACAGCCGCATCGATAGCCTCGTTCTCCTTCTTAACCTCAGCATCCTTGGCCTTCTTCTTCTCAAGTGTTGCCTTTAAGTCAGCCTTGTATTCATCAACATTCTTGAACTCGGAAATGTCCTGTACAAGCTCATCATTGAACTCAGGAAGCTCTTTAGCCTTAATCTCCTTAACAGTTACCTTAAATGTAGCAGGCTTTCCTGCAAGTTCAGCTGCATGGTACTCCTCAGGGAATGTTACATTAACCTCTGTCTCTTCACCGATGTTCTTGCCGATTAACTGCTCCTCGAAAGTGTCAATGAAAGAATGTGAGCCGATTGTAAGAGAATAGTTCTCACCCTTGCCGCCGGCGAAAGGAACTCCGTTCATGAAGCCCTCGAAATCGATAACAGTGTCATCGCCATCCTGAACAGCTCTGTCCTCAACAGTGATGATTCTTGCATTCTGCTCCTGAACCTTCTTAACCTCTGCATCAACATCCTCATCTGTTACCTCAGTGTTAACCTTGGCAACCTCAACACCCTTGTATGTTCCGAGTGTTACCTCAGGACGAACTGCAACTGTTGCCGTAAATATGAAGTTCTTTCCCTTCTCAATCTGTGTAACGTCAATCTCAGGCTGTGAAACGATATCAAGACCGCTCTCAATAGCTGCCTTCTGGTATGCACCCGGGATGACTGCATTAGCTGCATCCTCATAGAAGATTCCGGCACCGTACATCTTCTCAATCATCTGCATAGGAACCTTTCCCTTACGGAAGCCCGGAACGCTTATCTTATTCTTATTCTTTTCATAAGCTGTTTCCATTCCTTTAGCGAATTCTTCTGCCTCAACCTCAATGGTCAGCTTAACCATGTTCTTCTCTAACTTGTCTACTGTAAAGCTCATTTAAAAAATCCTCCTTAAACATTAACAATTAACACGTTTGTCAATCAATTACCCATTATATCATAGGCTTTCCGCAAAATCCAGCATAATTTTAACATATTACGCGTTTTTTATGGAATTTTTTTATAAAAAATGCTATTCTATGCCTATGATTAGAAAATAATGGAGGGCAAATATCATGCCAGCACCGATTCTTGAAGTAAATAACCTGAAAAAAGCTTACCACAGAAGAGTAATTCTTGATAATGTGTCCTTCTGCATATATCCCGGCGACATTGTCGGCATTGTCGGAGCCAACGGCTGCGGCAAATCCACTCTCCTCAGGCTTCTCTCAGGTGCCGACACCCCTGTCTCAGGCAGCATCGCATACAGCGGGGAAAATCCCCTGAAAAACAAAAAGCTTTATAAAAAATACACAGGTTACATTCCCCAGGAAAACCCTTTGTTCGAAAATCTTACCGTGCTTGATAATCTCAAACTGTGGTACTGTGACAATATCGACGGAATATCCCCCGTCATGGAGCGCTTTGGTCTGACAAAATATGCCCGCTACACCGTGAGCAGACTCTCCGGAGGTATGAAAAAGCGTCTATCAATAGCCTGTTCAATAGCGGGAGAACCACCTGTTCTTATACTTGATGAACCCGGAGCATCCTTAGACATTGTATGCAAATCCGATATATGCAGCTATCTTCTTGAATACAGCCACAGCGGCGGCACAGTTATTATCACAAGCCACGAGGAGGGTGAGCTTTCGCTGTGCAGCCGTATGCTTCTCATTGAAAATACGACCCTTCATGAAATTAAGCCGGTAACCGGAGCCGGTCTCATGCAGCTCATAGGCGGGGAGGAGCACAATGCGTAGACATATTTCCTACCTGTTTCTTCAGTTCAAATCCGCGCTTCGTCTCCTGCCTAAGCTTCTCTTAGGCTCAATCGTGTTTGCATTTCTGGCATTCTGTATAGGATATGCCGGTGTTAAGAGCCTTGGTTCGGGCAACCATCTCTTCTTTAAGGTTGCAGCCATCCTTCCTGAGAACGATGCCCTTGTGAGCATAGGCTTTAATATGCTCACCGGGATGGATGGTCTTAAGGACTACTGCGAATTCATCACGACAGACGAAGCCTCAGCCAAAAAAATGCTTGAGCAGGGTGAAATATATGCTATCGTGTATATTCCGGAAGGCTTTGTCGAAGATGTTTTAAATGGGCGCAACACCCCTGCCAAAATCATTCTTCCGGACAATCCCGGAATTGAGACAGTCATATTCCGCTCGGTTTTAAATGCCGGTTCGGCAACCTTGGCCTATGTACAGTCAGGCATATATGCCATGACCGACGCCTATATTGAATTTGACATGTCAGACCGTATAGCGTCCGCCTCAGACAAGATGAACGATGACTATATACACTTCGTGCTGAACCGAAGTGCAATTTACGACAGCCATACGGTAAGCTCAACCGGCTCACTGTCGCGCACACAATTTTATATATGCTCCGGCATAATTCTTGTGATGCTTTTTTCAGGCTTCCTCCTTGGAGGCTTCAGCATGCAGGAGGAAAACGGACTTTCCGTCATGCTGCGCCGTTTCGGCATCAACAGGCTGTATTCAGGATTTTGCCGTACTCTTGCCGTAAGCCTTGTATATTCCTGTATTTTTATTACAGCACTTGCATTCATACACCTTATAACGCCGATTAATATTCTATGTATTTTTCTCGGCACCGCGGTGTGCATATCGTACATATTCATGATATATACGATTGCCGGAAACGGGCTTTACGGAATGCTTCTTTTATTCTGTACAAATGTAGTTATGGCTTATTGCTCGGGACTTATCACTCCTCCGGCATACCTTCCGAAGGCAGCCGCCTTTGCAGGAAAGCTTCTTCCCGCCGGATATGTACGAGACATGCTCACCGTACTGTTCACCGGAACATTCAGGCCGTCGGCATTTGTATCGTGCATATTCTTCACACTGCTCTTCATTGCAGTGTCAGCCCTGTGTTCAGCAATCAGAGAAATGAGGAACAGAAAATGAACCGAAACCAATTTTTTACATGGACAGCCCTTATAAGCAAGCACATATTAAAGCTTCCCATCATTGCGGTGCTTCTGCTTCTTATACCTGTGATAACTTTTATAATAAATCTTCTTCCTCCATCCGCCTCCTCATCAGGTGTTACCGTCGGACTTTACTTTGAGGAAAAGAACGACGAACTGACAAAACTCATGCGTGAACGGCTCCTCGCCGAGAGCAGCGGTTCATTTACATTCACGGAATACGACGATGAAGCTCTCATGCTTCGCGATGCCGAGACGGAAAAGCTTGAGTGTGCTTATGTGTTTGATGCGGATTTTTCAGACTCGCTCTCAAGCGGCAGATACAAAAATTCCGTTGAAGTCTATCACTCACCGTCATCAATGCTTGTGAGTGCTGTCAACGAGATTGTGTTTGCCAATATTGTCCGCCTGTCAGGTTATGAGGTTTTAGATGAGTATGTCCGTATCGACGGCATTGACGATAAGACACAGACAGCACTTCGCGACTATATGTACAGTGCTTATGAAGCATACTGTACGAGCGGAGAGACCTTCCACCTTGACATTGTCACAGCAGGTAATATCTCAATCAACGATGATGCAGACGAAAGTCCTATAGTGACATTTCCGCTGCGCGGGCTTCTGTCAATACTTATTTTCCTTTCCGCAATGACCGGATGTACAGCATGGCTTAAGGATAACGAGAACGGACTTTTCGCACCGCGCCCCCGTTCCTTTCATGTGTTAAGCAGAATATTATATCCGCTGCTTCCCGCCGTGCTTTTCACCGTATGCTGTGAACTTGCACTCTTTATAAGCGGCAGCTCATATTCCCCGATAGCAGAACTGACCATCTCATTAAGATATATATTACTTGTGACTGTATTTGCCAATATCTGTTATTTACTGAAAAAAAGCAGTCCTGTGATATCGCTTATACCCGTGCTTCTTCTTGGAAGCCTAATATTCTGCCCTATATTTATAAATATCGAGAATTTCTATCCGGCATTCAGAATCATAAGCCGCCTGTTTATTCCAAGATATTTTCTGTAATGAAACGTTTTTGTGTAATAGGAACGAAGTTTCCTATTACACAAAAAAGGGAGCCGCATACACGGCTCCCCCGCACGAGCGGCCATTACTGCTTGCCAGCCATCTCCTGCTCCTGCTTCATAATCATCTTCTTAACCATTTCACCACCGATAGAACCGGCCTGTCTGGAAGTTAAGTCTCCATTGTAGCCTTCCTTTAAAGGTACTCCGAGCTCAGATGCTACCTCCATCTTAAATCTGTCCATCGCACCCTTTGCCTCAGGCACTGCTGCCTTATTAGTTCCTGTATTAGTACTTGCCATTTTGATTCACCTCCATGAACATTTATATAGTTTTTGAAAATCCCGTGGCACCGGTCTTTTCCAATCCGACAGATTCTCTTCTTCTCCGTTGCCGGATTGGAACATCCTCTGTCTTGGTATTATTATGTTCATGAAGCTTTTTATTATTATGCCAATTCGTGGAAGAATTTTTAAATTATGTACTGTATCGAATGTGCTATTTCATCTGCACACTCCTCACCTGCAAGTCTTGCTGTGAGCCTGAGTCCCAAATCTATAGCCGTACCCATTCCGCGGCTGGTAACCACATTGCCGTCCTCCACAACTCTCTCAGATGAGTACCGTGCGCCCTTAAGCTCGCTCTCAAAGCCCGGAAAGCATGTTGCCTTCTTTCCCTCTAAAAATCCAAAGTGGCCGAACACGCTAGGTGCGGCGCATATTGCAGCTATATCCTTTCCCGCCTCAAACTGCCCGGTCAGTATATTTTTAAGTCCGGCATGTGCCTCAAGATTTTTTGTTCCCGGCATGCCGCCCGGAAGGAACAGTACATCTGCATCCGAGTAATCGTTCTCATCAAAAAACGTGTCAGCCACAACAGGCACGCGCTGTGCACTCGTCACCACCTTGTCACCACCTATCGAAACCGTCACTACCTCAACCGAAGCGCGTCTTAGCACGTCAACCACCGCAAGTGCCTCCACAAGCTCAAATCCATCCGCCAAAAAAGCATATACCTTTGCCATATATCCTCCCGTTCCAACGCAATGTTGTCTTTTTTTTATATTTATTATATCATTAAAATTACAAAATACAATTCATTAGGCAATTGCGAAACGCAATTTTGACGATAAACAGTTGTGCAAATTTAACCTATTCGCAAGCAGGTACTATGAAGCCGCTGGTACTTAGGCAGTGTATTTTACTGTGTTAGGTATCGTTGCGTGATTCATGTAGCGAAAGCGTGCCTGCGGTGAATTGTTAAATTTGTACAACGTCCGCCTTCAAATATATAGTTTCGCAATTACCTAAATACAATTCATGCTTGAGAGGAGAATCCTATCATGGAAATAGAACGCAAATTTTTAATTGAAAAGCTGCCGTCAGACATTGACCTGTCCTCATACAAATGCCGCCATATAGAGCAGGGCTATCTCTGCAACGAACCTGTAGTGCGTGTGCGCCGCGACAATGAAGATTATTATCTGACCTACAAATCAAAAGGACTCATGGTACGTGAGGAATACAACCTTCCCCTCACTGCCGAAGCTTATAATTCTCTCATCAAAAAAGCCGACGGATATATTATTACCAAGAAACGCTATGAAATTCCCGAAAAAGATAATCTCACCATTGAGCTTGATGTTTTTGAAGGCAGTTTTTGCGGACTTTTGCTTGCCGAAGTAGAATTTGGCTCCGAGGAAGATGCTCTTTCATACACACCGCCTGCCTGGTTCGGAAAAGACGTCACCAACGAAAAAACCTACCACAACTCGAACATGGCTCAGCACGGTTTACAGAAATAACAAATTTTGTTCACAGATTTTTTATACTTTTTTGACAAATATGTATACACAAATTGCTCTTTGTATGTTATAATTGCACTATAAATGAGTTATTAAATTCACTTTTGAAAGGAGTTTTTTATAATGGGAAGAATTGTACTTAATGAAACATCTTATCATGGCGCAGGCTGTATAGCCGAGATTGCAACAGAAGTTAATGGACGTGCTTTTAAGAAGGCATTTATCTGCTCCGATCCCGACCTCATCAAGTTCGGCGTTACCGCTAAGGTCACTAAGGTCTTAGACGATGCAGGTCTTGCTTACGAGATTTACTCCAACATCAAGCCTAACCCAACAATTGAGAATGTTCAGACTGGTGTTGCCGCATTTAAGGCATCCGGTGCCGACTATATTATCGCTATCGGCGGCGGTTCATCAATGGATACCGCCAAGGCTATCGGTATTATCATCAAGAACCCTGATTTTGCTGATGTAAGAAGCCTTGAAGGTGTAGCTCCTACTAAGAATAAGTGTGTTCCTATTCTCGCTGTTCCTACAACAGCAGGTACTGCTGCCGAGGTTACAATCAACTATGTAATCACGGATGTTGAGAAGCATCGTAAGATGGTATGTGTTGATACACATGATATTCCGGTTGTCGCATTCATTGACCCTGAGATGATGTCAACAATGCCTAAGGGACTCACAGCCGCTACAGGTATGGATGCTCTCACACATGCTATCGAAGGTTACACAACCAAGGCTGCCTGGGAGATGACGGATATGTTCCATCTCAAGGCTATCGAGCTTATATCCAAGCATCTTCGCGGCGCTGTTGCCAACACTCCTGAAGGACGTGAAGGAATGGCTCTCGGTCAGTACATAGCAGGTATGGGCTTCTCCAACGTAGGACTTGGTATCGTTCACTCAATGGCACATCCTCTCGGAGCTGTATATGACACACCTCATGGTGTTGCCAATGCAATCATCCTTCCTACGGTTATGGAATACAATGCTGAAGCTACAGGCGATAAGTATAAGTACATTGCCAAGGCTATGGGCGTAGAGGGCACAGAGAACATGACCGTAGAAGAGTACCGCAAGGCTGCCATTGATGCTGTTAAGCAGCTTTCACACGATGTCGGCATTCCTGCCAACCTCAAGGATATTGTTAAGAGAGAGGATATTCCTTTCCTTGCACAGTCCGCTTATGATGATGCCTGCCGTCCGGGCAACCCAAGAGATACCAGCGTAGAAGATATCACTAAGTTATATGAATCACTCATCTGATATACAGTGATTAACCTCACTCGCTTTCAGGCAGTCTGAAAACACTGCCAAAAAAAGGTCATATCCATCGGATATGACCTTTTTTATCAGCATTATTTTCCATGTCTGTTCTTTGAATGTTCCCTCAGTCTCCTTTTCTTCTGTGCATATCTTTTCTTATTAAGCTTGTCCTTTCTCTTTGCCTCTTTCTGCATATTCTTTTTCGTAAGCTTAATATACTCTCCCACCGTGGAACGCAGCACCAGCAGAACATACACTGCAACCGTGCCCGCCTGTACAAGCTTTATAGTCTTATCCCTCTTGTCAGAATCCATACCAGCCTCCTTTCCCGGATGCCGCCTTCATTTTATGCCTGATAGTCATCTAAGAACGTCCTCTTCTCTCCGTCCTTCCTATATCCTATCACCTTTCTCAGATTGATATTCTCCACACTTCCGAATATGTTGCTCTCGACGAGCGGATTCGTCTTCTTAAGTGTCGCTATCAGCTTCTTTATCTCGGCACGCTTCGTCGAAAACGTCTTATTGGCAATGTTCTGTGTTGCACTGCAGGCGCATCTTAAAAAATCAAGTCCATTGTAATTTGCCCAGGCAATCACATCCTGTTCCCTCACAAGGTAAAGCGGGCGGATAAGTTCCATGCCCTCAACATTATCGCTGACCAGCTTCGGCATCATCGTCTGAACCTGAGCACCATAAAGCATGCTCATAAGTATAGTCTCAATAACATCATCATAGTGATGACCGAGTGCAATCTTATTACACCCCATCTCCTTAGCTCGACGGTACAAATGTCCTCTCCTCATTCTGGCACATATAAAGCACGGCGATGTATCCGTGTCTTCAACCGCCTCGAACACATTCGTCGAAAAAATATTGAGCGGTATATCAAGCACCTTCGCGTTGTCCTCAAGTCTCTTTCTGTTGGCTTCGCTGTATCCCGGATCCATCGACAGGAACTTAACCTCAAACTTCTTATCGATGCATCTTGCGTAAATCTGCATAAGCTTTGCAAGCAGTGCCGAATCCTTGCCTCCCGATACGCATACCGCTATGCAGTCGCCGTCAGCTATAAGCTCATAGTGCTCAACCGCCTTGACAAAACGTCCCCATATATCCTTTCTGTATGTCTTTACAATGGTTCTCTCTATTTCCTGAGCCCTGCTCAACTGTCTCTTATTATTGCAATTTCCCACTTGTAAATAAATTAAACTCCTTATAATATGTCTCTTCTATTTTCCTGAATATTATTCCCACATATCCTTCATTGAATGAAAAATTCATAAACACTTTTCCCACATACTCATCTATTATCTGTGCGTAAATCAGGAATGTATTGTCATTTTTCCATGCACCGCTCACTAAAGCCCTATGCTCATACTGTGGGAACAGCGTCTCCTTATTGCACCCGATGCCAAAATGCAGTGTATGAACGCCTGTCCGATTCTCATACTCAAGTGTCCCCTCACCCTCACCGAATGTCAGCTTAAAGCTTCTAAAGCCCTGTTCATTCTCATCAACCAATATAGTCCTTGCATTGACTTCATTCTGAACTGCAAAAACCGGCACACCGTGCAGATATATCTGAGCAATATCCGAAACTGCCTGTATATGTTTTTCAACCCCATGAGTGTCCGCCCCGGACAATATGGTGTTCCACAAGGTATCATACAGAAGCTGCACACCGCCCTGTCTTCCCTGTGTATCAGCGGTAGTCACAACCACCATATTCATATCCGGAAGGCAGATTCCGAGCTGTCCGCCCATTCCGAAGCACGCATATCCATCATGTGTTGTCCTCCAGAACTGATAGCCATACCCCTGCATCTCCTCAAATGTCTGACCAACCGCATAGTTATCCGACCACTTTGTGAGCGCAAGCTTCAAATACTCTTCAGGCAGATATCTTTTTCCTTCATACACACCGCCCTGCAATATAAGGTACATAACCTTCATTATATCCATAGGTGCTGCCATAAGTCCCGAACCGCCCATCGACACACCCATCGGGTCTTTAAGACAATATGCCGTCTTAGAAAAGCCAATGGCATCCATGAACTTTTCTCTCAGATATCCCATCAGTTCCTTGCCTGACAGCTTCTCTACCAATGCCGCAAGTACATGGGTAGATGACGTGTCATAGGCAAAAAATGTTCCCGGATAATGCGTCGGCTGTGCCGTAAAGAATGAGCCTACCCAGTCGGTACAGCCCTCAAGCTTATAAGTAGTCTTGTTATGTGCTGTCCTCATAGTCAGCATATTTCTTATTGTTATCGCCTTAATATAAGGATGAACATTCTCAGGAAGCTTCTCAGGAAAATAATCGACAATATGGTCATCAAGTTGAAGCCTGCCATCCTCTGCAAGAAGTCCGATTGCCAGAGAAACCATACTCTTGGTAACCGAAAACATTCTGTGCAGCGTATCTCTGCCATAAGGCTTCTGATATGCCTCACATACAAGTAATCCGTCCTTTACAATCAAAAGACTGTGAAGCGGTATATCCATCGCTGTGACTCTATTGATATATTCCGATATGCGCGCTGCCGAAAGCCCAACGCTCTCAGGCTCTGCTTTTTTAAATTCAATCCCTGCCATTATAATAGTCCTCTAATTTCTGTATTGAGCTATCGCACTCTTTACGCCGTCAAAATATCCAAGTGCATCCATTCTCTCATAGACAATCATACCCATGGCACGATAGCCATATTCGTTCAAATGCACAGCATCCGACATAAGATATCCCATAAGAATTCCCTCCTGTATGTTATACCAGTCTCCATCACTGCGCTCAAGTCCGACAAGCTCGGGGCCTCTCGTTATAAGCTCCGTCCTCATATCAATATATTTGTCGCCAAAGTACTCCGACATCTGCCGAGTCAACTCACCCCTCGAGGTATTGTTTCCCGATGTCAGACCGATAATCAGATATCTGCTCAAACCTCTCTTGTCTATAAATAACTGATACTGCGATATTAGATGCTCCGGACTCTTGAAATATCCGTTCTCACCCATAAATATAATATTGACATAACCGTCATACAGGCTGCTGCTTGCCGGAATGACAGGTGTCATGTCTGAAACACCTACAGCATCGCCCGGTTCAAGTCTTGTAAAATCAAACCATCCATAATCATCCTCACGATATGCACTCTTAAGTGTTCCCTTAACTCCCGCAATCGTCACAGGATTGAGTCCGCCATCGCCAAACGAGGCAAGGTTCGTGTACATTCCGTCCCTTAAGATGATTTTTATCGTGACAGGTGTACAATCCGCCGGAATTATAAATTCTTTCGCATACATCTCCCACACTCCCGCTCTCGCCATTATCGTATGACTGGGCTCAACAGGAACTCCGTTATTGACAACCGGTATTCCGTCTATGAGATTCTCGTTAATAAGCCTCTGAAGTGTGGCCGGATAGCTCTCACCGTTGCCGCCATATCCAAACGTAAGTGAATCTCCCCAGCATACAATACCAGGAATTGACTGCTGCACTGCCTGACGCAGAAGAGCTTCCTTCTCTTCAGCCGAGAGTGTAGGTGCCTGCGTTGTTGTCTCCTCAGGTGTGGTCGGTTCCTGTGTGGTCGTCTCAACCTCTGTCGTCGTCTCTTCAGGTGTGGTCGTCTCTGTCGTCGTCTCCTCAGGTGTAGTCGTTTCTGTCGTCGTCTCCTGCGTGGTCGTCTCTCTCTCCGTCGTCTCTTCAGGTGTGGTCGTCTCTGTCGTCGTCTCCCCAGGTGTGGTTATCTCTTCCGTCACCTCCTGTGCGGAAGTATCAGCCTCAGCAGAAGTGCTCTCCTTCTTTGCGCATGCCGTGACAAGGCACATGCACATACCGGCAGTAAAAAGTAATCTCTTAAGCTTCTTCATATTATGAGTATTTCCTCTCAGGTTTATAGTATTTACTTTAATCCAAAGTATTCTTTATGGCTTTTAAAAGTTCTTCGTATGTCTCATAAGCAGGAATATCCGGATTATCTGCTATAATCTTATCGGTACTCTTAAACAGAAAGCCTGCCTTGCCTGCCTTTATCATGCCAAGGTCATTATAACTGTCGCCGCTTGCAATCGTGTTAAAGCCGATTGACTGCAATGCCTTCACGGTGGTCAGCTTAGACTGTTCACATCTCATCTTAAAGCCCGTAATCTCTCCGTTCTCCGCAATTTCGAGAGAATTACAGAATATGGTAGGCCACCCAAGCTTTTTCATGAGTGGAGCTGCAAACTGTGAAAAAGTATCGGACACAATGATTACCTGTGTGATTGAACGAAGTTCATCGAGGAACTCCTTAGCTCCCGGGAGAGGATCTATCCCGGCAATGGTATCCTGTATCTGCTTAAGACCAAGACCGTGTTCCTTAAGCACTCCTATACGCCATCTCATAAGCTTGTCATAATCCGGCTCGTCCCTTGTTGTCTTTTTAAGTTCCGGAATACCGCTCTCCTGTGCGAATGCAATCCAAATCTCCGGTACAAGTACTCCTTCCAAATCCAAACATACAATATCCATAGCTTCCTCCCATATAACATTAATTTAATGAATATTTTATCATATTCTCATCGTTTTCTCAATAATCTGCACATGGATTTGTGTATAATTTGCGTATAATTATTCCTGCCACATAAGTGCGCATTTCACGGCCTTGTCCCAGCCCGACAATTTTTTCACTCTCACTGTATCATTCATCTTTTGGACAAAACGTCTTGAAAGTCTCCAGTTCTTTTTGATTTCCTCCTTATTCTCCCAATAGCCCGTCGCAAGCCCTGCAAGATACGCCGCTCCAAGTGCCGTCGTCTCAATACATTCAGGTCTTAGAACATCCCCTCCGAGTATATCCGCCTGAAACTGCATCAGAAAATTGTTGGCGCTCGCTCCTCCGTCAACCCTGAGATTCTCTATGGCAATTCCCGTATCCTGCTCCATAGCCCTCAACACACTGTGAGTCTGATATGCCAGCGACTCAAGAGTGGCACGTACAAAATGCTCCCTTTTGCATCCTCTGGTTATTCCTACAACCATTCCTCTGCAATACTGATTCCAGTATGGAGCTCCAAGTCCTGTAAACGCCGGAACAACGTACACGCCGTTGCTGTCCTCAACCATATCCGCAAGCTCCTCTGACTGTGCCGAGCTGTCTATCATGTGCATCTCATCTCTCAGCCACTGTATCGCCGCACCGGCAACGAACACACTGCCCTCCAATGCATACTTAAGCTCATCTCCCTCATCAGCCGCTATTGTCGTTATAAGACCATGCTCCGACTCAAATGCACGCTTTCCCGTATTCATAAGCAGGAAACAGCCTGTTCCGTATGTATTCTTGACATCGCCCTCATCAAAGCAGCACTGCCCGAACAGTGCTGCCTGCTGGTCGCCTGCTGCCCCCGCAATCTTTATCTCACCACCTAAAAGCCCTTCATCAGTTGTCCCGTACACACAGCTTGACGGACGTACATCCGCAAGCATTGACTTCGGAATGCCAAAAAGCTCCAGCAGTTCTTCATCCCAACATCTGTCATGAATATTAAAAAGCATTGTTCTTGATGCATTCGTGTAATCCGTGACAAATATTTTTCCTTTTGAGAGTTTCCATATAAGCCATGTATCGACCGTTCCGAAAAGCAGCTCACCATTCTCTGCCTTTTTTCTTGCTCCCTCGACATTGTCAAGAATCCACTCTATCTTCGTTGCACTGAAATACGCATCCGGAACAAGCCCCGTCTTACTCTTAATCATTCTTTCGCAGCCCTGTGCCTTAAGCTCCTCTATTCTGTCCGCTGTTCTGTGGCACTGCCAGCATATTGCATTATACACCGGAATTCCCGTCACCTTGTCCCAGACAACGGTTGTCTCCCTCTGGTTGGTTATCCCTATAGCCACAATGTCGGACGCATCCGCACCGACCTTTGCCATCGCCTCTGCCGCAACGCCGAACTGTGATGACCATATTTCCATGGCATCATGTTCCACCCATCCTGCCTTTGGATATATTTGTGTAAATTCTTTCTGGGCTATGCTGACCATAGCTCCTGTCCTGTCAAAAAGAATACATCTTGAACTTGTCGTCCCCTGATCCAGTGCCATAACATACTTTTTCATCTGCGCGCCAATCTCCATTCTGAAAGCTGTCAAAATAATTAAATAAAATCTCTCTTAAACTTAAATATCTTTTTCTATGACTTGATTTTACTTTCTAAAAATAATTGTATATGATTTTGTAATTTAGTCAAACAAAATATGTTGTACAAATTGCAGATTATCGTGTATAATTATACTCATTAAGTAAACAATGTTATAATATTAACAATGGGGTCTTTATTATGTTTAATCCTGCTACAATGCATACTACAAATATAGACGTTTTCGCGCCTGAGGTCAGGGAACGCATTAAGGCTGCGCAGGACAACTTCTATCTTCTTGCAACGCCCAACAGACATGATTACAAGCCATATTGTGAAAGTCTGCTTGCCTGTGCTTCCGAGGAGCAGTCAGATTTTCTGTTTGCATTGGCATATTTCTGCCTTATGCACTACTACTCCAATGACAATAATCATGAGGAGGCAATTCGTTGTGCACTTGATGGAATCAAATACCAGCAGAAAGCCCATGAGTACGAATTCATAGCGCGTTCATACAACATTCTGGGATTATTCACCGAAGCGATAGGTGACTCAGCCAAGGCCGTAGATTATCTGCTGTACAGCATAGATACATGTATACAGTATCAATTAGATTATGTTCGTGGAATGGCTGAATCCAACCTTGCAGATATTTTTCATCGAACCAACAATTATGAGCGTGCTCTTTACCACTACTCAGAAGCAATCAGGTTCATCAAAAAGAGTATGGCGGACAGACCTTACGACGCAATGCGCACTCTGCTCTACGCTCTCTGCAACAGAGGCTACTGTCTGATTGCCTGCGGCAACAAGGATGCAGAAATTGAGGAGGATTACGAGCAGATTACCGCTTACCTTAACGATATGGACAGCCATAATATCGAGCACGAGAATTTCGTGGTAAACAACTACCTCGCTACATTATTTCACTCCAAGAATGACATAAATTCAGCTAACAAATATATGCACCTCACTGACACCGCAATCAATGAGCTTACCAATTATACAACCTTTGCCGACGATATCGTTGCATACATACGAATCAAACAGAAGTTATGTTCCGAGCGCGATTACACTGCCCTTCTCGATGACTTCATTGAGAAATCCGAACTTATGCGCGCCCCATATTATCTTTTCAGACGGCTCCTTGAGGAGAGGATCAAGGTTGCCGTATCATGGAATGACAACGCTGCTTTCACCAGATATTCAATGCAGCTGTTTAATTTATATGCCAAGCAGAATGCGCAGGAATGCAGGGAAACTCTTCGCGCCGAACAGATTCATCACGAGAATCAGCTCATTCATAAGCAGCACTATGAGCTTGTACACCGTAACAAGGCCTTGTTGTCTCAGTCACAGCATGACGCCCTCACCGGGCTGCCTAACCGTGCATACCTGAACGACTATGCCGAGACCACATTAAGCAAAGCTCTTAAGAATAACTGTACAATCGGAGTGGAAATTCTTGATATAGATTATTTTAAAAATATCAACGACAGCTATGGTCACATAGAAGGCGACCGCTACCTCAGCTCCGTATCAGACGCTCTAAGAAGAATTGCCGAGAGCTACGAGGATGTGTTCGTCGCACGCTACGGCGGCGATGAGTTCGTCATCATCTACTTCAACAAGAGCAATTCCGAAATCTGTGATATTATGGAAAAGCTCAAGAATGAAATCCGGCTGATTTCCATTCCCGACTTAAATCCTGATGGAAAGGATTATATAACATTGTCCCAGGGCTGTCTTAACAAGATTCCTACACCTGCTAACCGTATATGGGATTTCCTCGCCTGGGCAGATAAGACACTGTATGAAGTAAAGAAAAACGGAAAAGATAACTTTCATCTTAAAGATTCCTTTAAAAATTAAATGCATATAATAAAATCTATGGCAAAAGAGAATCCACTCACAGCTCTGTGAGTGGATTCTCTTTTTAACTTGCACGCTTTTGATTAATTTTATTGATTCAATGAAAAAAGCCTGCAAACGCAATCTCTCGCATTCACAGGCAATTAAGTGCGGATAACAGGAGTTGAACCTGCACGGTCTCCCACTAGATCCTAAGTCTAGCGCGTCTGCCAATTCCGCCATATCCGCATATTAATTTTGGAAAATCTCCTCGATGTAAAAAAATATCTCCGATTCACATAACGAATCCGAGAAAAACAAGTGAGCCATCCGGGACTCGAACCCGGGACAACTTGATTAAAAGTCAAGTGCTCTACCGCCTGAGCTAATGGCCCATATTATGCATCGCATCACATAACTGGGCTAGGTGGATTCGAACCACCGAAATGCAGCAGTCAAAGTGCTGTGCCTTACCGCTTGGCGATAGCCCAAAGAATAAAGGGTGGGTACAGGGACTCGAACCCTGGGCCTTCAGAGCCACAATCTGACGCGCTAGCCAACTGCGCTATACCCACCATAGTATCCGGTCTATATACCAAGACCAATTAACACCATACTGAAATATGGTATTAAAAAATGTGCCCAAAGGGATTCGAACCCCCGACCCACGGCTTAGAAGGCCGTTGCTCTATCCAGCTGA
>ERZ826016.1823-NODE-1823-length-18328-cov-12.032945_pt1 | contig 18328 bp, 14 predicted proteins | sample MGYA00519872_ERZ826016 | MGnify/ENA primary metagenome ERZ826016 (study PRJEB31778, sample SAMEA3449218) | human gut metagenome | biome: human gut; feature: human-associated habitat; material: faeces | place: United Kingdom | collected 2010/2012 ... | reverse complement strand
GCATCCTGCTGGATAAGAACAGCATCGAAGTTTTCGCCAACGATGGCGAGCAGACGATGACCGCATGGATCTACACCCCCCAGTCTGCCGATGGCATCACCTTTGCTGCCGATGGCAAAGCAACAATCACGGCAGAACAGTTTGAGCTGAATCTGTAACCTGATATTTCCTTCATTTCTCCTTCATGAAAGCACAGCCCCGCTTTGGTTTCTTCTTCACCAAAGCGGGGCTGTGTTTGTTATTTGCAGTCAGTTTTTACGGTTCGATCACATTGAAAGTCTTCTCGAACTTGGAGGCGTACGCCAGCAGGCGCTTCAGAACGGTGGCATCGCCGCTGATCTGTACCTGCCCGGCCTGCTGACCTGTCATCAAGGCAAAGAGCTGCAGACGCTTGCAGGTGACGGAAGCCTGCGCATCCGGATGGTTCTCGCCGGGGTAAGACAGCAGGATGCCATTCGTACGGGTTACATAGAACTGTTCATTCACATCTGTCACCGTCAGATTCAGAGTCAGATCATCGTTCTGGGCGGCATTGGCGTCGGTCATGATCGCGATGTAATCCAGCAGCATGGCGATGGTCATCTCGCCCATTGTCGCGGTCAGTCCATTGGCTGAGCGCGCCAGTTTGGACAGGTTGCCCTTGCGCAGCTCGGCGGCACCCATCAGATAGGCATTGCGCCATGCGCCGGACTCTGCCTGATAGCCAAGCTGTTCCAGTGCATCTGCACACAGATTGCGTGCTTTCTGATTGGACGGGTCGGCGTAGACCAGTTCTTTGGTAATCTGCGCTACCCATTGATACTCGCCCTTTTCGTAGTCTTTTTTCGCTTTGCAGAGCACCAGCTCTGTGCTGCCCAGATATTCCACCAGCTTCCTGGCGGCATCGCTGGGCGGGAGCGGGTTCAGGTTGACCGGGTTGGCATCGTACCAGCCCAGATACTTCTGGTATACGGCCTTGGAATTGTGCGCCAGTGTGCCGTAATACGGCCGGGTGTACCAGACCTTTTCCAGTTTTTTGGGCAGGGTCAGCATCGCCGAGATCTCATTCGAGGTATACCCCTGGTTCATGTAATGCAGGGTCTGGTCGTGGATGAACTTATAGATGGCGGCTGTGTTCAGCAGATACTCATGGATCTCCTCGCCCCAATGCGGCCAGTTGTGGCTCTGGAACACCACATCGGTCTGATCGCAGAAGCGCTGGTCGGCCTCGATGATATACTTTGCCCAATCGTTGGCATCGCGCACCTCTGCGCCGCGCAGGGTGTAGAGGTTGTGCAGGGTGCCGGTGCAGTTTTCCGCCATCCAGAGGGCGCGGTATTTCGGGAAATAGGCGTTCATCTCGGCGGGGGCTTCGGTGCCGGGGGTCAGCTGGAACTCGATCTCCAGTCCGTCGATGGTCAGTTTCGGGAGATCTTCCCCGATCTCGTAGGTAGGAGCGATGAGGGACACCGTACCGGTGGACTGTCCCATGCCGATGCCCACGCTCAGCGCACCCTTTTCGCCCTTGTCAAGCACCGTGCCGTATTGGAACTGTGCACGCCGCGCCATGGCGATGCCCGCGTAGACATTTTCGCTGATGGCGTGCTTCAGAAAGCCCGCCGGTGCAAGCACAGGGACCTTGCCGGAAGCCAGCTGGTCTTGGAGCGAAAGGCTCGCATCTGCTGCCTGTGCGCGGTCGATGATACCCTCCACGCCGCCGAAGTGATCCACATGAGAGTGGCTGTACAGTACGGCCTTGATCTCCAGCGGGCCGAAGCGGTTTTCCATCAATTCCTTGGCGGCTTTCATGTTTTCCTTGCACATCAGCACGTCAAACACGATCCAGCCATGGTCGGTGCGGATAAAGGTCGTGTTGGCCATATCGAAGCCGCGCACCTGATAGATGCCGTCGCACACTTCAAACAGACCGGCCTTGGCGTTCAGCTGCGTGTTCCGCCACAGGCTCGGATTGACGGTGTCCGGTGCGTCCCGGTTCAAATCGCCGTAGCTCTGCAGATCCCATGCAGATCTGTTATCATCACCATCGATGATCCTGCCTTCCGCGTTGTCCAGCCAGCCGCGCTCTGCGTTGGCAAACTCCCGCCGGTCGGAAAAATCCAGCGTTTCATACCATGCGGCGTTCTTTTCTGCCGTGATAGCCGTTGCCTCTTCGATCTCGCCCGGTTGGGTGGAGTCCTTGAAAATGTCTGTGATAAAGTTCAGACCGTTTTCATCGGTGCTGCCTGCTGCATGCGCAGTCAGGGATGCGCCGCAGGCCAAAGCTGCAGCTGCCGAAGCGGAAATAAAGTTTCTGCGGGTCATCTTCATAGTAGTTTGCCTCCCTTACATCTGGGTTGATTTTACACAAACCGTGGGCGGCTGCCAGCCGCGCAGGGCATTCCAGTCGGGCTTATAGATGCGCAGGAAGAGATGAAATTCAGTCTCTCCGATGGGAAGCCAGTTCTCCGTGTTTTCCGGCATCGCATGGGAAAGTGTGATATCCACAGAACCGTCTGCATTTCGATTCAAGACAGACCGGTCATTGATGCAGTAGCGATTGATGGGATTGTCGATGAGAAAATCGTCCTTGCCATAGGCGGTTACGGACCAAAAACCCTTCTCTAATGTCTGAGGGAACGAATCGAAATGCAGTGTGTAGGTCTTTTTACCGGTCAAGACTGCACCGGTATTGTCTACCTCTGTCTTGGGATAGATGGCAATGTCGGTCGTGTTGGCACCAAGTCCCATCAGAGCCACCATTGCACGGTAGGTGTATGCGGTGCCAAAATTTCCGATCGGGTCACCGTAATAAATCCACTGACCCATTTGCTGCGCGTAGTTCGCTGCTTCCGCTTTCAGCTTGTCCTTCAGCTGAAGCAGCATAAGCGTCCACCGCAGCCCACTGAACAGACCCAGCGCCTTGTCATCGAACTTCTCACCGGGGCCGATGTGCAGTGCTGCAAGCTCCCGGAGTACCGGCGCGTCTGCCGCAGCGGGCGGGTTGGTTTCCATCAGCTGGTTGGCGGTATCAAAAAATTCCTTTGCGTCCATGGCAAGAACGTGCTTTACCGGCACAAAGTCATTGGCAGGGTCATAGCTGCCTGCGGGGGCGGTCCATCCACCCGCCTGATAGGCGGAAAGCGGCATCAGCTGCATCTTATCCTGAATGGCCCGGACGTTGGGCAGGTCCTCTTGTCCGGAAAGCACGATGCGGGCAATGGTCCAGACCATCGTGGTAGGCACATCAATGCGCTGCACCCCTTCCGGCAGTTCGCCCTGCCAGTCTGCACGGGTAATGGCGTAAAGCCCCGGCGTTTCCAGCACGGCGGCGGTGTTTGTCCACGCATCCAGCACCTGTACATTGAAAAATCGGTCCGTCTGCGGCACACCGTAAAGCATCGGTTCTGCGCTGACATCGAGAAATGCCTGCGTATAGATGGTATCCACATTCGGCGTGACGACTGCGTGAGATGCGGCGTCTGCCAGCTTTTTCGCATGGATGAACTGGTTGATCGGCGCACGAGTATCGTTCGGTGTTTCTGCATTGGTTGAAACCTTTCGGGTCGCATCCAACAGAACCAGTGGAAAGGCGTACAGATACGCCTGTTCCAGAAGTTCCTGCGCCGCCATCGTTTGTTGTGCTGCGGCGGCTTTCTCTACGGGCAAAAGTGTAGCTGCGCAGACCACCGCAGCCGCAGTGGAAACGTTCAGAAATTTCCGGCGGGTCATTTTCATAACATGAAACCTCCTGTTATGCTTTTTGTTTTAGGCATATGCGCCTTATGGGAATAACCATTCGGTGTTCTGTGTTCATCATACGAAAAGAATGCCGGGAAGTCAACACTTTCTATGCACGATGCGCCAAAAACGTGAGTTTCAACAAAAAGCACCTCAGATTATTGTTGAAAGCTCCATTGAATTGTGCTTTTTGTGAATCCTCCTTGTCCGACGCACGGCAGTATGTTATACTAAAGTCATCAACTGACAAAGGAGCACTGCAATGAGCGACCTGAATCGATGGATGCAAAAACACAATCTCTGCCCGGAAAACATTTTATATCTTTACCGCAGCGACCGGAAAACGGTCCTTCACCGCACGGACGGCGGGGAAGCCGCGCTGTATGCGCCGATGCACGGCGTCCTGTCTGTTCTGCCGGAAAATCAGTTCCTGAACATCAGCAAGGGAATCGCAGTGAACCGGAGCCAGATCGTAAACATCGGCAACGATGGCGTTTATACCATGTCGGACGGCCGCACGTTTCAGGGACGCAAGCGCGGCCTGAGCAGCCACCGCCGCCTGCGCATGGAGATCGGGCTGTCCGACACGAAGCCTCGCCCCATGAGCATGAGCCTGCTGGAAAAATGCAGCCTGCTGGACGATATGCCGCTGGCGTTCTGTGTCATCGAGCTGGTCTTCAATGAAGATGGACACGGCGTGGATTTCATCTTCCGCTATTGCAATGCGGAAATGGCCAATATCGAGGGTGTGCCGGTGGAGGAAATGCTGGACCGCTCGTTTTACAAGGTGTTCCCCAATGGGGACAAAAAGTGGCTGGTGTCCTATGCAGATGTGGCGCTGAACGGTACGAAGCATACCCTCCACGATTACAGCCCGGAGGTGGACAAATACCTGACCATCCACTGCTATCAGCCCGAACCGGGGTATTGTGCCTGTGTGCTGCAGGCAAACGAGCCCTGAAGCAACAGGCGGCGTGGCCCATACACCGGGTCATGCCGCCTTTTGCTTTTGTTTTGGGCCGGTGCGCATGGCTCTGGTATTTCTATCCACGCCCTCCGTGAGGAGGGCGACAGAGCATTCTTGCCGAGGTGCCGCAATGGAGCGATATTTCTATCCACGCCCTCCGCGAGGAGGGCGACGTTCCAGTGAGAACACCATGTCTGGAGTACGCTCATTTCTATCCACGCCCTCCATGAGGAGGGCGACACTGGACGGCCGTGCCGCTGCTGTATTTCACCTTATTTCTATCCACGCCCTCCGCGAGGAGGGCGACCCGGCGAACAAACGTTCGTACACGTTTTGGAATCATTTCTATCCACGCCCTCCGCGAGGAGGGCGACCGTTCCCACTCGCTTTCCATCCGGTCTTTGGATTGATTTCTATCCACGCCCTCCGCGAGGAGGGCGACAGCATCATCTGCATTCACGACCCAGTTCTGCACCCATTTCTATCCACGCCCTCCGCGAGGAGGGCGACCGAAGTATCTTGAAGCTCTGGAAGATATGGAGTATTTCTATCCACGCCCTCTGCGAGGAGGGCGACGTTTTGTCGTTGACGGTTGCGTCAATGGCAATTCTATTTCTATCCACGCCCTCTGCGAGGAGGGCGACGCTTTCGTTTTTTCCCGCGAGCTTCGCCTTGCACAATTTCTATCCACGCCCTCCGCGAGGAGGGCGACGTTTTTCGGGATTTTGCCTCGATCTTTGCATAGACATTTCTATCCACGCCCTCTGCGAGGAGGGCGACAAGCAGGCGGCGACCCAATCGGAGCCCATCAATGTATTTCTATCCACGCCCTCCGCGAGGAGGGCGACTATGACGCAGGCGTTGGTGTGCTGGAAGCAAAAAATTTCTATCCACGCCCTCCGCGAGGAGGGCGACACACGAGCCGCCGCCACAGACAGCACCGAGCCAGATTTCTATCCACGCCCTCCGCGAGGAGGGCGACGCTTTTGCAAGGCTGCTCTTGCCCGGTCAAAGAATTTCTATCCACGCCCTCCGCGAGGAGGGCGACCAGGCGACGGTCCGCATCCCTGCCGCAGTTGCGCAATTTCTATCCACGCCCTCCGCGAGGAGGGCGACGAAAAAATCCCAAACTGCCAAAAATGCGAAACGGAATTTCTATCCACGCCCTCCGCGAGGAGGGCGACGCCACTGGCACATAGGGCACAGGCGTATCCGGCATTTCTATCCACGCCCTCCGCGAGGAGGGCGACTGTGGCCTATGTTTTCAGGCCGTTGGGGGGGTTGAAATTTCTATCCACGCCCTCCGCGAGGAGGGCGACGTCAACAGCCTGAAAACCTAGGCCGGGCCTAGAAATTTCTATCCACGCCCTCCGCGAGGAGGGCGACTTGACCGCTTGCACCGGGCAGTCAACAACATGGCATTTCTATCCACGCCCTCCGCGAGGAGGGCGACGGCCCAGATCACCCCGCTCACGCGGGAGCTGGACATTTCTATCCACGCCCTCCGCGAGGAGGGCGACTGCAGACGGTCGCAGTGTTAGACAAGATGCTGCACATTTCTATCCACGCCCTCCGCGAGGAGGGCGACCAACGACTCGGAGTTGTCAATTTTGGGAATGTCAATTTCTATCCACGCCCTCCGCGAGGAGGGCGACTGGCGGCGTGGCCCCGGATTGTGAGTAATGCGAGATTTCTATCCACGCCCTCCGCGAGGAGGGCGACCGCGCTGGGCGTAGGTCTTGTGACGGCCTATAACATTTCTATCCACGCCCTCCGCGAGGAGGGCGACGGCGCGCGCCAGCTGGGGCGTTCTTGGCCAGGGTATTTCTATCCACGCCCTCCGCGAGGAGGGCGACGTGTTCCGTTTGAAATGAACCCCAAAAGTTAGACATTTCTATCCACGCCCTCCGCGAGGAGGGCGACAGGTGGCGTAGACCATCTCGAAACCCGGCATACAATTTCTATCCACGCCCTCCGCGAGGAGGGCGACTCCCGCAGAGATGCACCTGTGACCGAGCAAAGGCATTTCTATCCACGCCCTCCGCGAGGAGGGCGACCGTCTTGATGTGCGCGGTGCTCTGGCCGAGTACATATTTCTATCCACGCCCTCCGCGAGGAGGGCGACGAGGCCGAGCACCTCCTCACTAACTACCGGCTGCAATTTCTATCCACGCCCTCCGCGAGGAGGGCGACATAGCGTTTTCTTGTACCTTCATTATAGACCCTAATTTCTATCCACGCCCTCCGCGAGGAGGGCGACGTCTCGAACTGTGCGGCCGCTTCGGAGCAGTCAAAATTTCTATCCACGCCCTCCGCGAGGAGGGCGACACAACGACTCGCAGTTGTCAATTTTGGGATTGTCATTTCTATCCACGCCCTCCGCGAGGAGGGCGACGAGCCGCCCTTGAACAGGTTCATGAGCCATTCAATATTTCTATCCACGCCCTCCGCGAGGAGGGCGACTACGTCGTATTTTAAGAGCAAGAAATACATCACGCATTTCTATCCACGCCCTCCGCGAGGAGGGCGACAGGACGAGGAGCGGGCCGAGCGGGCCGCAGACCGCATTTCTATCCACGCCCTCCGCGAGGAGGGCGACGTGAGCAAGCATCAGCGATGCAGGCCCCAAGAGCATTTCTATCCACGCCCTCCGCGAGGAGGGCGACGGATCCTAACCTGGTGTTGATGGCATACAACTTGGGTATTTCTATCCACGCCCTCCGCGAGGAGGGCGACGACGCGGCCACCCTCACGCTCAAGGCGCAGATAGCATTTCTATCCACGCCCTCCGCGAGGAGGGCGACTTTTCCATGTTGTTTTTCCTTTCTCTGCATACAAAATTTCTATCCACGCCCTCCGCGAGGAGGGCGACGCCGCCACCATCACACTGAGGGCGCAGATAGAAAATTTCTATCCACGCCCTCCGCGAGGAGGGCGACACACGGCCCACCACAGGACGCGGCAGGCCGTGTGGATTTCTATCCACGCCCTCCGCGAGGAGGGCGACGCCACCATCACACTGAGGGCGCAGATAGAAAAAATATTTCTATCCACGCCCTCCGCGAGGAGGGCGACAACCCCCCACAGGGGGGGGAAAAAATTGCATTGAAATTTCTATCCACGCCCTCCGCGAGGAGGGCGACCTGTCAACAGCCCGAAAACCTAGGCCGTGCCAGCAATTTCTATCCACGCCCTCCGCGAGGAGGGCGACCCACCCGCGCTGGGTAATGTAGTTGCGGCCGCGAATTTCTATCCACACCCTCCGCGAGGAGGGCGACATATGGAGGTCTGACGCAATGTCAAGACAGTATTAATTTCTATCCACACCCTCCGCGAGGAGGGCGACTGTGTAGGTTGGATTTGACACCCCTATTATACCACATTTCTATCCACACCCTCCGCGAGGAGGGCGACTGCAAAAACGGAGAAAAACATCTCCGCTTTTGTTTCATTATAAAACGATCTGCACAGATTTGGAAGAGCTTTTCCAAAAACATCCGAAAAAACAGCTGTGATCTGCACAGAACGGCTTGAAAACATGGTGCGAAGGAGACGGAAAAGGGGTGAGTGCTTTCCATTCGCACCGAGGGAACAGGCTAAAAAATCAGAACGTCTCCGGATTCAAACAGGGGATGCACCCCGATGTGCTCGACCTTGGTCTTATAGTTGTTGCCCAGTTGATAAAACCGCAGACTGTCCAGATCGGGGTCGATGAGAGCGGCAAGCTCGGCCTTCAGAACAGCAAACTGTGCGGCGTCCAGCAGGCACTCGAAGACAGAATTCTGCACCCGCTGCCCGTGGTCCACGCACTTTTTGGCGACTTTGCGCAGGCGTTTGCGCCCAGCAGCAGTCTCGGTGTTGACGTCGTAGGTGATCAGGACCAGCATAGACGAACCTCACTTCCAGAAGAATGGCGGATACAGTTCCAGATCACCGCGCAGAGTCCGCGCCAGAAGGAGCGCCTGCACGTAGGGCACCAGTCCCCAGGGCAGTTTCTCTTTCAGGAAGGGATGGGTGATCTGCTCCTGCTTTTTGGTCTGCCAGGCTTTGAGAAACGCGCGGCGGCCATCGTCGGTCAGGAGGACAGCACCATTCTCCTGTTTCTGGAAGTGCTTCGCTGTCAGCAGTTTCTGGTTGATGCAGGACAGCACGAACCGGTCTGCGTAAACGGCGCGAAGCTCTTCCATAAGGTCCAGCGCCAGACTGCGGCGTCCGGGACGGGCGCGGTGCAGGAAGCCGACATACGGGTCCAGCCCGACGCTGCTCAATGCGGAAGCGCAGTCGCGGGCCAGCAGAGAATAGGCAAAGGAGAGCAGCGCGTTCACATTGTCCAGCGGAGGCCGACGGTTTCTGGACACGAACGGAAACGATTCATGCTGCTGTAAAATGAGGGAGTCGAAGCAGTCAAAGTAGCGCTGCGCTGCTTCCCCTTCCAGACCGCGCAGCTGGTCGAGATCGTCGCACTGCTCAATGAGCGAGAGCGCCGCCGCAAGCTGGGCACTCGTGCGTTTGAGTTCCTCTACGGGTACGCGCTGCGGGTGGTCGCGGGTGGCGCGTTCCAGTACCCAGCGGGCGTTGTAAACTTTGCCAAGGATGAAGTACCGCGCATAGCGGCAGCTCAGCGCTTCGCTGTCGGAGATGCGGTACTGGGTCTGCCGCAGCAGGACATTGCCGCGCTCTTCGCCGACCGTGCGCGCCAAAAACTGGCCGTAGGGGCTGAAAAAGCAGAGGTCGATGCCCTTGGCCGCGCATTTGCCCATGAGTGCCGGGCTGGCACCGGAGCGGCTGAAGCAGACGATCCCTTCCAGCGTGTGGAGCGGGACCCGCCCGATCTCGGTCTTCTGGCGGCTGACCACGACATTTTCACCGTCGAGCGAAAGATAGGCGTCTTCCGAAGTGACGTAAAGCTGGGTCAAAAGCTGTCTCATGGCGTGTCCTCCGCTTGCACTTCGTCCAGATAGGCTTTCAGGTAGGCCCTGGGGTCGGCGCGTTTGTACAGTGCGGGCAGGCAAAGCTCTTTGAGGGAGCAGGCGTTGCAGAAGGTTCCCGGCTTGACTTTTGGCGTGTAGCCGCGGGCGAAATACTGGTTCATCTCGTCGGCCATGGCCTGCGTTTTTTGGCGCAGCGCGTCCGTCAGCGGGACGAGTTCCCGCCGTCGTGTTTCCTCATAGAAGAGCGCGGCCTGCGGGATATCACAGGCCAGCATCTCTTCCAGAGCCATGGCCTGCGCACAGAGCTGCAGCCGGTCGGCGTCGTTTTCCTTGGCGCGGCCATGTTTGTACTCCACCGGCATGGGCCGCCAGCGGCCTTCGGTGTGCTGCAGCGGGATGCCCTCCGGGTCCGCCCGGAATTCCACAACGTCGCAGTCTCCGCTGAGCCGCAGCCGGTGGCTGACGACCTTCATCCCCCGCGTGATGAGCAGATCGCCCCGCCGCTCGGTCTGCGCGGTGTCATGGCAGCGGGTATGTTCCAGCCGTCCTTCCGCAGTGCGAAGGTTCTCAGACCATTGCTGTTCGAGGTAGGCCAGCGCCCATTGTCTTCTACAAAAGGCAAAGTGTTGAATACCGGACATTTGCAGATATTCGTCAGTGTTCATCATACACTTCCGGCGTCAGACCGTCCAATTCGTCGCAGGTGATCTCGTAATCCTCTGCGCTGTGAGGTGTCTCGCAGGTTGACTTCACATGCAGGCAGCGGTGGACCTTGGCGGAGGAATACTGTCCGCTCTTGCAGTTGTGCTCCCACCAGTACAGGCGAATCACCTCCATGTTGCCGTCCGGCCGGGCAGAAGACGTGTCGTTCTCAAATAACGTGAGGAGAGCCTGCTTGATCAGGTCTGCATCCTCCTGTGTGAAGCCGGTCTTTTCGGCAAGCTGGCAGTTGATGCTGCCAAAGGTAGTATAGACGCCGAAGTCAACGCGGTGCTTCATGCCCATGGTATCGCTGGATTTTTTTGCACCGGATACGCCGTTGACGCTTTTGGTGATCTGGAGACTGCTGATCTCGACGGGGTCAACGCTGAACGCCGGGTGGATGGATACGGGTCCACGCACACCGATCGAGACACCGTCGGCCTCGCCGCCATTCTTGAAGGCGAACACCTGGCCGAAGCTGCGCACATCCAGCCAGGTCTGGCAGGCGACTTTTGCGTAAACATCGGCGTCTTTTTCTTTTTTCAGTGCAGGGATGGAGTCCGCACGGTCTTTCAGGCTTTTGCAGCCGTCGATGCAGCGGTCATTGGACTGCACAAAAACCGGAGCGCCGAGGTCCATCATGCGGTTGCGGATCTTTCGCTTCAGGCAGACATCCGAGATCTCGCCGTAGCCTTCGTAGGTCTCACGGGGGCGGTTGCCATTGAGCGGGTCCCCATTGGGGTTTGCGTGGCGGACGGAAAGAACAAGGGCAAAGTCGATCTTATGGTTCAAAGTGCTCATAATAGTAGATCCTCCTGTTATTTATTCTTCACTCGGATTGGAATTCTTTTTCGATTCTTCGTTTTCACGGCGGAAGGCCATCAGCTGGCTGGAATAGCCAAGGAGATAAAGTTCGCTCAAGGGTTTGTTGGTGAAGTTTTCTTCACCGAGCTGATCGATCAGATCCAGCATGAGCTGATAACGGCGTCGGCTGCCGTTTTTGGACTGGATACGGCTCAGATAGGGCGTGAGCTTGTTTTGCAGCAGAACGGTCGTTTTGGCGGGTCGCTGTACGAACATGACCTGTGCCCGTTCGGCATTCGTTGTACGTTTTTCATCGGTGGTCAGGTTTTGTGCATAGCGTTCGACCTGCTCTGCGCAGGCGAGGATGCGGCCGAACAGATAGCTGCGGTCGCGGCAGGTTTCATCCAATGCCATAGAATAAGATTCTCCTTTCGATCGGTTGTAATAACCGCAGATCAGCGCACAGGCGATGCTGCGGGTCTTGCGGGCTTCCCAGGGCTCCAGCGTGACGCCTGCCGTAGCACGGCGTACAGCGCTTCGCACAAGGTCATAAGGCAGCGGCTTTCGTTCTACCAGACAGGGAACAAGGCGCTCCAAAGTCTGTTGCTTGAGTTTCTGATCGACCTTTTCTCCGTAAGCAGCTTTCGCGATGTCCTCCGGGGCGGGTGCTCCGACAAACGAAAAATGTTCCAGCTTGGGTTTCGTTCCGGGCTGTGCCGGTGCGGGGCGGGAGCGGTATTCCAAAAGCCACACAAAGGTCTTGTGCCAGTCAACGATATTTTCCAGCAGCCGGGAGCCGCTGAGTTCCTGATAATACCGGACCGAAAGGCGGCCTTTGGCACCAGAAGGAGAGTCCAGGATCAGAACGGAAAGCTGGGAGGTGTCGGTCAGCTTCAAGCGGTATCCATGGATCGCCCGATTGAACTGCCGCGCAATGGTCTCGGCGGTAGAAGCTTCCTGTGAGGGCATCAAAGCAAATTCTGGAATCTCCATGTCATTAAGATCATCAGCAGGGGCATTCTGCGCGAGATCATAGGTATCATCGCAAAGCGAGGGAACCGGTTCATCCTGTGTGCCCCAGACCAGGATGGATTCATCACCAAGATTTGTGCCCTGACGGCTGATGAGCCAGCGCAGTGCACTGTGGGCTTCCTGCGTGGTGCGATAGCCGATAGAAAGCGCCTGTCGTGGGTTAAAGAAACGCCCGCGAAAGGTGAAATTCGTTTCGTCGTTGCTGGAAATCAATTTTGCACCATCTCCGGCATTGCGGATCTTTTGTGGGCTGAGCATGGAAATCGCGGTTTTTTCACCAAGAACAGTGCAGTAGTCCTGATCGGTCAACTGTGATTCATAAAAATGCAGGAAACTGTCCCAGAGTTCGGGTGTGCAGGACAAATCAATGTTGTTGACACGAAAACGGATGAACGATTCAGTCTGGTCTCCAGAAGGAATGGCGCGAACGATTTGGGGCGAAGCATCTTTTTCACCTGTATATTTTGCGGGAAGTCTGCCAGTTTCATCTGTGAACAGGATGCCTTTTGCAAGAAGATCGGGAATCAGGCAGCCTTTTTCGAGGTAGTGAAGTACAGCGCAGACCAATGGGTGGGAAAATGGGGAAGAACACCAGCTGAGAAGCTGTTCGTGATATTTCTCCCAGCCGGGCTCCTTTCGCCCACCGTAATCGGAATAATTGGAAGCAATGTATTGAAGTTTGTCGGCAAGTGGGTGAGGTACAATGCCGGAAGTTCGGGCGGATGAGCGTTCAGTGCAGGGGATGATCGTGGTTTGTTCATCCTTACGCAGGACAAAAGCGTTCAGAAAATTGCCGTCGAGGTCGAGCTCTACCTGAATCTGTGCCTGCTGGGTGGTGTGACCGACGGGCAGGAGGGTGGCACGATTGGGTTCCTGCCTGCCGATGAGGTCAGGTTCTGCCCGGCGGATGTACTCATAGGTCTGATAACAGCGTTCCAGCCAGCTCATTCGGAGAACACCTCCTGATAAAGATCATCGCAGCTTTGGAGCGTTTCGTTCAGGATGAAATGCTTGGCCGACTGCTTCCGGATATCGCGGACGACGGGGCACTCTTCCGGGCGGCAGAAGTGGATGATGCCGTTTTCCATCACCGGATACCAGAAACGCTCCTGCATGGTGCCAGTGGTGGTCTCGTCTGCGTAGGTCAGACCATGCAGCATCAGGCCAAGCGGAACAGAGGGAGTGTTGTCGTAAGCACCGGGGCCCTCGCCAAAGGTGCAGGGTTCTACGTAACCCTGACATTCCCGTGTGCCGAGGAAGATGTCCCGCCGCCCGCCGCGTTCCAGCATTCGCTTGGCGATGGCGTAGTGCTTGTTTTCGTTCCGGTCCTGCGCAAGGTCCGGGCGGTGCTCGTTCCACTCAAAGTGGGCGCGCACCTGATAGGCAACATCAGACAGATACGTATAGATGGAAAGGTCGTTTTTGCCGTTGCTGTAGTTGATGGGACGGATGCCCTTGGATTGCGTTTCGATCCGGTTCAGGATGCGGACATCGGTAGGGACCCAAATAAATGTGGGCTTCCAATAGATGCTTTCCAGAATGCCTTTGAGCGCTTGGTACGTCGGGACGGGGTAACTGCACTTCTCGCCGCCCACGCGGGTAATGGGGTCACTGAAAAGTGCATAGCGTCCGGATACAAGCAGAGTGATGGTATTGGGATATTGCAAAGAAATTCCTCCTTTTTATCAGAAGATCAGAACCTCCGGTGCAGAGGGCTCGGTCTGGATGCCCTTGATGGAGTCATAACAATTGGACTGCAAAAGATAGACGGCTCCTTTTGCTCCGGGTAGGATCGCATGGGCTTGGTCAAGGCGTCGGAACTCGATGCTGTTGAGCTCTACGGTATAATGCTGTGCCGCACGGAACAGTTCGGAGGTGGGGTGTTCGGTGGCCAAAAAGGCGGAGACAAGCTTTTGCCCCTGCTCCTGGTACGGTACGATGACAGAAACGGTGTCGCTTTCCAGTGCATGAAATTGCGATTCGGCCGTATCGAATGCCTGGAAAAGCGAAACGGGAGAAAGCGGCGGTGCCGAACGGTGGGTTTCCCGATATGCTTTGACACCGGATTTGTTGTCGCTCAGAAGGTCGAGGAGCGTCTGTCCGTCCTGCCCGGTCGGGGCAAGCATCTGGTTCTTCTGACGATCTTCTGAATAATAGGCGTCGTAGTAGGCCTGAATGGAGGCCGGAGAGAGCAGGTCTGTATGAGCAGGCAGGCTGGAAAGCAGACGTTCTGTGGAACGACGCCCCTCATCCAGATCCGGCAGGGAGTCCAGATGTTCTTCGTTCTGTGCGCAGGGGAGCAGATAGACCGGGCGGCAGGACGTTTTACCGTGACGATTGCAGCGTCCGGCGGCCTGTGCGACGCTGGGCAGGCCGGCCATGCCGCGAATGACGCAGTCAAAGCTCAGATCTACACCTGCTTCAATGAGTTGAGTGCTGACACAGATCAGCTTTTGTGCCGGGTGTGGTGGATCCAGATGGGCTTTGATGGCGTCGATCACATCCATGCGGTGCTGCGGGCAAAGATGTGTAGTAAGGCAGAAAAGCTGAACATCCGAACCCAGAAGAGGTTTTAGATGATCGAATACGGCTTCGACCATCCGGCGGGTGTTGAGGATCACGAGCAGAGAATCATTGGTTTGGAGCTTGTCCAAGGCAAAATCGGCCAGTGATTCAGCAGAAAAACCGGAATGGTCGAGAATGGGGACGATTTCGGTTCGCTTGAACTGCTCAAAGCGTTTTGCATAATCTGGAACGATGTCCTTGGGAGTAGAAAACAAAAGTGGATAAGCAAGTTGCTCCAGAGGAGGCTGCGTGGCGGTGCAGAGGACGATCGTGCAGCCCATCGCCTGCGAAAGCAGGTTGAGTGCAATATTGAATAAGTAGGTGTGTTGCAATGGAAGCGACTGGATCTCATCAAAAAGCAAGACAGCGTTGGCCAGTGAGGGCATTCTGCGGGCGTTGCGGCGAGGCGCAGCGAACAGGGTGTTGAGAAATTGAACCATGGTCGTTGCAATGAGGGGCACACCCTGCCAATTCTGCGTTTGTGCCAGAATGGATTCCTGCAGAGTCTCGTCCTGGATGGCGTCCGCGTGATGTTCCAGAACAAGAGCGGAATTGCCGAGCGCCTTCCGGAAATGCCCGGTGTTCTGCCCGATGATTGAGCGATAGGGTGCAAAATAGAAGATCCGGCTGGCATGGGTGTGCTCTGCTGCGTGAATACAGAAACGAAGGCCGGAGTAAGTCTTGCCGCCTCCGGTGGGAACATAGAGCCGGTAAATGCCGGGAGCAGCGTTCTGCCCGGCAGAATGACACTGGTCGGAGATTTCCTGCCGCAGAAAGTCGATCGTGCGGGTTTGTTTCAGGTCTGCAAGAAAGTGCTCCACGGTGTTCGCCAGTGCGGGCCAGTGGATTGCCTCAGCGGATGGCAAAGGCGTGTTTTCCTCAAAATGGGCGGTGTCGGTCCAATCGGCATCGACCAATGCACCAAATAAATAGCGCTGAACAAGACCGAGCATCATCCGAAACGAAACGCTGTTGGAGCGGTTGTCACCGATTTGCAGGAGTTCGTTCCAAAGAGACGCGATCTCCTTTGCGGCAAGCGCTATTTCCTGCTCGATCTCTTCGCGCGGGATGCACTCGGTGAAAAATGTTTCACAGCTCTGGGCATAAAATGGCGCAGCTTTCTCGGAACACATTCGTTCCAACCAGGGTTCGCTGCCGTCTTCCGGGGCAAAAATATCGCATCGTGTGCCGTGATGGCAGCCGATGGCAATGGCGGCAAACTGTGCAGCCAGACGGTAACTTTTCCGTGTTTCGTTTTTTCCAAAGGCTTCCCAGACCCACCGCATCCCGGCACTGGAATGATTGAGCTTTCCGACGATCGGGGCTCCATAAAGATAGTCTTGAACCTCGTGAGCAGCTTTTCCGAGATCGTGCAGAAGTCCGGTCAGGCGGCCAAGATGTTCCAGGCCAATCTGCTGACAGGCAGCACCGCAGCGTTCACCGACGTTGCGACTGTGTGTTTCCAGAAGCTGGGTGCGTGTTCTGTCGGGTGTCTGATGGGCAATGAGAGGACGTTTCATCCGACATTCCTCCTTTGGGTGATTTTACCGTAATGATAGGACGTGGTGCGAACGGTGTCAATCCAATACAAACAATAGAAAAGGATTTTAGCAAAGTGCCTAATTTTACGCAGAAAAAACCGTCTGATTGACGATGCGGGGAGGGAAATCTTGTGGCCTGCATTCATAATACATTCCATGATGTCCCATAAATCGTACTTCCACACTCCCTTCTCAAAAAATCTTGCCTTTTCCCCAAAAAAGGCTTACAATAGCCTCGGCAAACCGAAAAGACAAGGAAACAATTTCGGAGGACAGAGCAATGGCTTGTACTACAATTTTAGTCGGCAAAAACGCATCATACGATGGCTCCACCATGGTCGCCCGCAACGACGATTCGGGTTCGGGGCATTTCACGGCCAAAAAGTTCGTGGTCGTGCAGCCGGAGGAGCACCCGGCCGTCTATCGGTCGGTGATCTCCCATGTGGAGGTGCCGCTGCCTGGCCATGCGCTGCGGATGACGGCCATGCCCAACGCGGTGGAAGGCGAGGGCATCTGGGCGGCAGCGGGCGTCAATGCGGCCCATGTGGGCATGACGGCCACCGAGACCATCACGTCCAACCCGCGCGTTCTGGGCGCAGACCCGTTGGTGGTGTATCAGCCCGCCAAAGGGGAACGGCCGGAAGTGCCCGGCGGCATTGGCGAGGAGGACATCGTCTGCCTCGTGCTGCCCTATATCCGCTCGGCCCGCGAGGGCGTGGTGCGCCTGGGCGAGCTGCTCCGGACGTACGGCACCTATGAGATGAACGGCATCGCGTTTCAGGATGTGAACGAGATCTGGTGGCTGGAGACCATCGGCGGCCACCACTGGATGGCCCGCCGTGTGCCGGACGACAGCTATGTCGTGATGCCCAACCAGCTCGGCATCGACAGCTTCGACTTTGCCGATGCCTGCGGCGCACAGGAAAACTACATGTGTTCGGATGACCTGAAGGCCTTTGTGGACAAGTACCACCTCGACCTCTCGCTGGACGGCAGCTTCAACCCGCGCGATGCCTTCGGCAGCCACGACGACGCCGATCATGTGTATAACACACCGCGCGCCTGGTTCATGCTGCGGCATCTGAACCCCAATACCTGGGTCTGGGAAGGCCCCGATGCAGACTATACCCCGCATTCGGACGACCTGCCCTGGTGCATGGTCCCGGAGCGGAAGATCACACCGGAAGACGTGAAATACCTGCTGTCTTCGCACTATCAGGGCACCCCGTATGACCCGTATGCCGCCTATGGCGACCCGAAGAGCAAGGGTGCCTACCGTACGATCGGCATCAACCGCAACAGCTTCATGGCGCTGACCCAGATGCGCCCGGATCTGCCGGAGGAGTTCCGCACGGTGGAGTGGATCGCCTATGCGTCCAACGCCTTCAACACGATGGTGCCGTTCTATGCCAATGTGGACACTACCCCGGCCTACCTCGCCTGCACCACCGGCGAAGTCTCCACCGAGAGCTTTTACTGGGTCAGCCGGATGATCGCCGCCATGGCCGATGCGGCTTACGGCAAGTCCATCTTCCATGTCGAGCGCTACGAGGAGGGCGTCCTCTCCGCCACACGCGCTCTGTTGAACGCCTACGACGAAAAACAGGCCAAGGAGGCCGACCCGGCCCGCCGTGCCGCCCTGCGCACGGAGGCCAACGAGGCCATCGCCAGAGAGCTGAAGGCCCGCGCCGCCGATACGCTGAACAAGGTCCTCTTTGAACTGAGCTGCAATATGAAGAATGCCTTCTCCCGCTCGGATGCCTGAGCAATCAATAAGGTAATAACAAGGAGCGTCTCCGCACAGAAGCTACTTCGTGCGGGGGCGCTCCTTATTGTTAGAATTTGCTAAAATTCTTTGAAATTATTTGCACAAAAAAACTCTAGATGCAAAATTGTTGCATCCAGAGCAAAAATAAAAAATCACACCCCCGATGCGCCGTAGTTTGCCAGCACACGGGCAGAGGGGTCGTTGACGTTGCAGCCGGGCCATGCCTTGTTGGGCATCCAGAAATCGACGATGGTGCGGCTCTGGTCGTGGTAGTATTTCTCGAAGATCTCGCGGTAGAACA
>ERZ826016.1814-NODE-1814-length-18398-cov-3.193589_pt1 | contig 18398 bp, 21 predicted proteins | sample MGYA00519872_ERZ826016 | MGnify/ENA primary metagenome ERZ826016 (study PRJEB31778, sample SAMEA3449218) | human gut metagenome | biome: human gut; feature: human-associated habitat; material: faeces | place: United Kingdom | collected 2010/2012 ... | reverse complement strand
GATAAGTTTTGTCCGAAACCGGAAGCAAAAGTAAGAGAATTATGATATATTTGCAGCCGGAACCCAAATGTATTTAATCAGAAATGGCAGAATCGACTATCATCACAGGACAATTCGTACGAATCAGTCAGGTACCCGCCAGCCTTGGCGAACGGATACTGGCTCGTATTATTGACTATTTTCTGCTGTTTATCTACATTCTTGCCACTTCTTATATATTGGGGAAACTCAATATACATGCTTTTTCCGGAAGTACTTTTTTCCTATTGTTCCTGTTCATCTATCTGCCTGTACTATGTTACTCGTTACTTTGCGAAGTTTTTAACCAAGGACAGAGTGCCGGAAAGAAACTTATGAATATCCGTGTGGTAAAAGCAGACGGTACGACACCCAGCCTGAGCGCGTATCTGCTAAGGTGGTTGCTCTATGGGATAGACGTAACTATTACCGGAGGATTGGGCGTACTGGTCATACTATTGACCAAAAACAGCCAACGTTTGGGAGATCTGGCTGCCGGTACAATGGTAATTAAAGAAAAGAACTATCGCAAAATACAGGTAAGTCTTGACGAGTTCGATTATCTGACTAAAGGATATCATCCCAGTTTTCCATCAGCTGCCGACCTGTCTTTGGAACAAATAAACGTAATCAGTAAAGCATTAGAATTACATCATAAGGATCGGACAAGACATATCGCACAATTGGCATCCAAAGTTCGTACCCTGCTATCTGTAGATCAAACAAATATAAACGATGAAAAATTTCTTCAGACCGTTGTAAGAGACTACCAATACTATGCATTAGAAGAAATTTAGTATATCTTATTTCGTAAAAACAAACTAAACCGGGCTTTTATTCATCCCACTTTCAAGCAAATATCCGGACTCCTATACACACCTGATACTTCGAAAAAACATAATGCACTTTAGTAGGAGGAGAAGAATCAAGACGAAGTAAACTATCACACATACATGCAACAAAAAAGCGTGCAGAAGTGTTTCTACACGCTTTTTATCTCTTGGTTTACGAAGACTGGCTTATTCCACCTGTCCCAGAGAGTTGCCGTATTCCATTTCTCCCTGCACCACAAATAAGATATCTTCCGGGTCATATTCACCCACTTCATCTTTTTTGGCTTCTTTCACGATGAATTCTACTACCTGCTCCAAGTCGATGTCAACATAACCGTCAGCATCGGGCTGAACATCCAGGATTCCGCTTTCAGAGTAGTACTCATCAATCAAATCGAGGAAATAGTACAACTCGTCTTCCGAAAACTTTTCCTTCAATTCCTGAGGCAAATAATTCCGGATGAACTCGATGGTCTTTTCATCATCGGCGTCATTTAACAAAAAATCGTCTTCCAGTCCCATAAACAAATATTTTTAATGAAAGTATATTATAATAATTTCTCAACTTTCTCTACAAATGCAGGTTTACCTACGGCACCGACTTGTTTGTCTACCAATTCTCCATTCTTAAAAAATAGAACAGTAGGAATATTGCGGATACCAAATTCTGCAGGTAGATCACTGTTTTCGTCTACATCACATTTACCCATGATCACTTTTCCTTCATATTCTTTAGCCAGTTCATCGATGATAGGACCTACCATCTTACAAGGACCACACCAAGGAGCCCAAAAGTCAATAACAACCGGTGATCCTTCTGCGAGGATTTCCTTAAAGTTGTTGTCAGTAATCTCTAAAGCCATTTTCTATAATTATTAATTGTTAGTTATTAAGTATCTATCACTGTTATGCGGCAAAGATAATCAATTTATATGAAACGCAAGTTCGGGACGTTCCTTTAAATAGGAAATTAATTCTCTGCCAACCGAAAGTTTCACAGGACGGGAAATCAGGTCTACATACATCTTCCCCTCCGTATCCGTTACTTTGAAATAAAGTTCCGTATTTCCCGGGTGTTCTTTCGTTAAAGAAGCAAGCTCGGTTACCAAAGCCGAATTAAGTTCGGCAAGGGGAATCAGAATCGTAATCTTCTCTATCAGTTGTTCCTTGACATCGGGCAGCAATTCCATCGAAGTAATCTTGACATCAAGTTCATCGGGACGCCATTGTTTAGGCTGACAACGGGCTTTGATAAACAAGAAAGTACCTTCACCTAAATAGCCTTGGAAAGTAACCCAGTCATTTCCAAAGAAAGGAATCTCCGCCGAACCGGAATAATCTTCTATTTTAGCTATACCATAAGGATTTCCATTCTTACTGATACCCCGACGGACACTGGTAACAATGCCTCCCATCGTAATCTCTCTTCCTGCCAAAGCCGATTTATCATCAAGCTCGCTCATATGTGTATTGCAAACATGTTCCAACACAATGGCATATTCATCAAGCGGATGTGCCGACAAATAAATACCTACCAGTTCGCGTTCCTTATTCAGTCTCTCCAAATCGTTCCAGCGTTCCGCCGGTAGAATTTCGGGAGTCGCTATATCGATAACGTTATCTCCACCGAACAAAGAATTAACGGCGGCAGCCTTATCAGCTTGGTAACGGTTGCCATAACGCATCAATGTCTCAAGAAAAGTCTCTCCTTTGCTGTTCACAGCAAAATACTGTTCACGCTTCAGTTCAGGAAAGCTATCGAATCCACCGGCAAGTGCCAGGCATTCCATATTTTTCTTGTTACAAGCATTCAGGTTGACACGCTGCACAAAGTCGAAGATACCTTTAAAGGGACCGTTCTCTTTTCGCTCCTCCATGATGCTTTGCACGGCAGCCTCACCCACACCTTTTACGGCTCCCAATCCGAAACGTATATTTCCATTCCGGTTTACGGTAAACTTCAGGTTACTTTCATTCACATCCGGTCCCAACGTCTGTACTCCCATCATTTTACACTCGTCCATCAGTTTGGTAATATCAGTGATATTCGACAAACTTCGGCTCATGACAGCAGCCATATATTCAGCCGGATAATTGGCTTTCAGATAAGCAGTCTGATAGGCAACCCAAGAATAACAGGTGGCATGTGATTTATTGAACGCATACGATGCAAATTTCTCCCAGTCCGCCCAAATCTTTTCAAGAACTTTCGGGTCGTGTCCGTTTTTCCTTCCGCCTTCTACAAACTTGGGTTTCATGTGATCCAACTTATCACGCAATTTTTTACCCATCGCTTTACGGAGGGCATCCGATTCACCACGCGTAAAGTCGGCCAGCAGACGTGACAAAAGCATGACCTGCTCCTGATAGACCGTAATACCGTATGTATCCTTCAGGTATTTCTCCATGACAGGAATATCATATTCAATAGGCTTACGTCCATGTTTACGATCAATAAAGTCAGGAATATAATCCATCGGACCCGGACGGTAAAGGGCATTCATCGCAATCAGATCCTCAAACGTAGAAGGTTGCAACTCACGCAGGTACTTCTGCATACCGGCAGACTCAAACTGGAAAGTACCGATCGTTCGCCCGTCACTGTAAAGTTTATAAGTAGCCGGATCCTCGATTGAAATGGAATCGATATCCAGTTCCATTCCTTTACTCAAACGAATATTTTCGACAGCCTCCTTTATAATAGACAATGTTTTCAGCCCCAGAAAGTCCATCTTGATCAATCCGGTATCTTCGATCACCGAACCTTCATATTGGGTAACCAGCATCTTTTCGCCGGTCTCTTTATCATCAGCCGTGCTGACCGGTACCCAATCCGTGATATCATCACGACAAATAATAGTGCCACAGGCATGTACACCCGTTCCACGCACATTCCCCTCAAGCATCTTGGCATATTTCATCGTATCCCTCACCAAAGGATCGGGCGATGCTTCAGCCGCCTGCAATTCGGGCACATATTCTATGGCATTCTTCAGATTCAGTTTCTTATCCGGAATTTTATCCGGAACCAATTTGGCCAAGCGATCCGATTCGGCAAGCGGAAGTTTCTGAACACGGGCAACATCTTTGATAGCCAGTTTCGTAGCCATAGTACCATAGGTAATGATATGCGCCACCTTTTCCTGTCCATATTTCTCCGTCACCCAACGTAACACTTCGCCACGACCATCATCATCGAAGTCAATATCGATATCAGGCAATGAAATACGATCGGGATTCAAGAAACGCTCAAACAGCAAATCGTATTTGATCGGGTCTATTTTAGTGATCTGCAAACAATAGGCTACGGCAGAACCGGCAGCGGAACCACGTCCCGGACCAATGGAGACTCCCATATTACGCCCGGCGGCAATAAAATCTTGCACTATAAGAAAGTATCCCGGGAAACCCATGGTCTTCATAATATGTAATTCAAAGACCAGCCGCTCTTTGACCTCCGGTGACAACGGATCACCATAAAACTTCTTAGCTCCGTCGAAAGTCAGCTTTTTCAGATAGTCGGCTTCCAGTTTGATACGGTACAGTTTATCATAGCCTCCCAAACGTTTTATTTTATCTTTGGCTGCTTCCTCACTCAACACCACGTTGCCGTTTTCGTCTTGGGTGAACTCATCAAAAAGATCCTTTTCCGTATATTTTTGCCGATATCCTTCTTCTGTTCCAAAGTCCTCGGGGATTGCAAAAGTAGGCATAATCGGTGCGTGATCGATTGAATAATACTCTACTTTATCCAGAATCTCAAGTGTATTACTCAATGCTTCGGGCACATCGGCAAAGAGTTCATTCATCTCTGCCTTCGTCTTCATCCACTCTTGTTTCGTATAATACATCCGGTTCGGATCGTCGAGATCTTTTCCCGTACTCAAACAGATCAGCCGATCGTGCGCCTCAGCATGTTCTTCGTTGACAAAGTGAACATCATTCGTACAGATTAACTTGACATTATACTTTTTGGAGTATTCAATCAAATGCTTATTTACATTCACCTGCAACGGATAAGCTTCATGATTTGCTTTAGGCACTGTCGCTTTATGGCGCTGCATTTCCAGATAATAATCGTCTCCAAACAGGTTCTTATACCATTGGATGGCTTCTTCTGCTTCTGCCAACAATCCCTGAGTTATCTTTTTGGGCACTTCACCGCCCAAGCACGCAGAACAGATAATCAAACCTTCGTGATATTTCTCCAACTCGTTCCGGTCTGTACGGGGACGCATATAGTAACCTTTGGTCCATGCTCGCGAAACCAATTTTATCAGGTTATGATACCCCTTCTCGTTTTTGGCGAGCACAATCAGGTGATACCCGCTCTGGTCAGGCTTTCCCTCCTTTTTATCCATTGTACGGCGAGCCACATACATCTCACAGCCTATGATAGGCTTGAACAATCGCCCTTCCGCATCCGCTATTTTAGCTTTACAGTCAGCAATCTCGGCATCTTTATCCGCACACTCCACTTCACCGGCTTCAATAGCTGCAATCCGCTTCTTCAGGTCCTTTATTTCTCCTTTCGGACCTCCATTTTTCTTATTAACATAGTTCGTAAACTCTTTAATGGCGAACATGTTTCCATGGTCCGTAACGGCAATACCTTTCATCCCGTCTTTCATAGCCTTATCGACCAATGCACTGACACTGGCCTGACCATCCAGAAGAGAATATTGCGTATGGACGTGTAAATGAACGAAATCCTGCATAGTTATAGGTTGATAATTTGAAGCCATAAAATTACAATGTCTACAGCTACTAACAAAGATAAACATCAAAAAGTTATCAACATAAGTCATTTCTACCTGCAAATGCTTGCTGGATTTTTAAAATAAGTATACTTTTGCGGATAATTATCATTAAATAGCGCAAATGGGTCGACTTAAGAAATTAAAAAAGATAAGAATTCACCGTGAAGGAACACATATTTTATGGGGTAGTTTTTTTCTGCTACTGATCATAAATCTGGCTCTTTACTGGGGAATTGATTGTAAAATACCATTCTATCTGGTGGCTTTGGTAAGTATCGTTGTCTATCTGTTGATGGTTAACTTTTTCCGTTGTCCCATCCGGCTTTTCGGACAGGATACAGAAAAGATTGTAGTTGCACCGGCAGATGGAAAAATCGTAGTCATCGAAGAAGTAGATGAACATGAATACTTCCACGATCGCCGCATTATGGTATCTATTTTCATGAGCATACTAAATGTACACGCCAACTGGTATCCGGTAGACGGAGTGGTCAAGAAAGTCACTCATGATAATGGTAAATTCATGAAAGCATGGCTTCCGAAAGCCAGTACAGAAAATGAACGTTCAATGATCGTCATCGAAACTCCTGAGGGAGTAGAGGTAATGACACGGCAAATAGCCGGTGCAATGGCAAGACGTATTGTAACATATGCCGAACCGGGAGAAGAATGCTATATCGACGAGCATTTGGGATTCATAAAATTCGGTTCACGTGTAGATGTATATCTCCCGTTAGGCACAGAAATCTGTGTCAGCATGGGACAATTGACCACCGGTAACCAAACTGTTATCGCCAAATTAAAATAAGAAACAATAATGGCAAATGCTATAACCCGCCACATACCCAATACAGTAACCTGCCTGAACCTTTTTTCAGGCTGCATTGCCGGCGTGATGGCTTTTGAAGCTAAGTATGAACTAGCTTTTATCTTCATTATATTAAGTGCTGTCTTCGACTTTTTCGACGGCATGCTGGCACGACTGCTTCATGCATATTCTCCGATAGGAAAAGAACTCGACTCACTGGCGGATGACGTCAGTTTTGGAGTAGCCCCTTCTTTACTTGTTTTTTCATTTTTGAAAGAACCCGGATTGATATACCCCGACTTTCTGGCAGGATTAAGAGATTATATCCCTTATCTGGCATTCCTTATCTCTATTTTTTCTGCTTTACGTTTGGCTAATTTTAACGTAGACGAGCGGCAAACCAGTTCTTTCATAGGCCTTCCGGTCCCGGCCAATGCCCTCTATTGGGGAGCGTTAATCGTAGGTGGCAAAGATTTTCTGCTGGCACATTGCAATGTTATATACCTTATTATAATGGTAATGCTCTTTTCATGGTTGCTTGTGGCTGAAATTCCCATGTTCTCTCTGAAATTCAAAAATCTTTCTTGGAAAGATAATAAGGTAAGTTTCATATTTCTGATTGTCTGCATTCCATTACTACTGTTTCTGGGTATCAGCGGATTCTCAGCAGTTATTGTGTGGTATATCATTCTTTCACTTTTAACAAGAAAAAATAAATAAACAATCCTTCTGGCACGTTTGTTGTACTACAAATTTTAAACAATGCATAAAACAAATAGCCCATGTTTCACATTTTAGGATTTTTATTCATTATTGTCATAGCCGTTATAATCATCGGATTGGCCCTTGTAGGCAGCGTATTAAGAGCCGTTTTCGGACTTGGAAAACGCTCGCCCTCGTCAGGTTCAGATCGTAACGGACCCAATAATAATTCAGGAAGCAGAAGATACTACCACCAAACTCAGGCTAATGATAAAGAAGAAATCATCATTGGGACAGGAGCCAAGCACAAAAAACTGTTTGATGATAACGAAGGAGAATACGTAGACTACGAAGAAATAAAAGAATAGGGACAGTGGTGAACTGTCACCTCCTCTTAGCAGCAAAAAAGTCTTTCATCAGCCCGGCGCACTCATCAGCCAATATTCCTTTGACAACAACTGTTTTAGGATGGAGTGCTTGCGGAGCATATCTCTGATAGCCTCTCTTATCATCTTCGGCACCAAACACCAGCTTTCCCGTTTGAGCCCAGGCAATAGCACCGGCACACATCACACAAGGTTCCACTGTGACATATAAAGTACATTCATTCAGATATTTCCCACCAAGAACATTGGCAGCGGCAGTAATGGCCTGCATTTCAGCATGGGCAGTCACGTCATTCAGTGTTTCAGTCAGGTTATGTGCACGGGCAATGATCCGCTCTTTACAGACCACTACAGCACCAACAGGGACTTCTCCTCTCTCTCCTGCTTTAACAGCCTCTATCAAGGCCTGCTTCATAAAATAAGAATCATCCAGCATACGTCTAACGCCTCATATCGTGTTCACCAAAAAGAGTAGGATAATCCTCCTCCATATTTTTATGTATAAACATGAGAATCGTCTCACGAAGCCAGCGTGATTTATTCGTTATCTTATACTTATCCAGATAACGATCCACAATCTGCTGCTCATCTTCGCTCAGCAATATGCTCATCCGTCGTTCCCGCTTAGGTTCGTCCGGAGTTGCCTTATTACATTTTTTATCTCTCTTTCTCATATTCTTTGCAAATTTACTTTTACTTCTGTAATTTCAAAGAATAAAAAGAGTAAATTTGCAGAAATAATATGTCCGGTCGGCCGATACACATCCATGTTTTATCACCGGACCGACCTATAAATATAAAAATCTTCTTTATGGCAGAACACAACCTTCTAGGAAAAGCCGGAGAGGACGCCGCCGTCGACTATCTGGAACGGCATGACTACGTAATCCGGCATCGTAACTGGCGTAAAGGACATTTCGAACTGGACATTGTGGCAGCTAAAAACGGAGAACTGATTATTGTAGAAGTAAAAACCCGGAGCGATACGGACTTCGCACTTCCTCAAGACGCCGTCACTCCACAAAAAATCAGGCGCACTGTAATAGCAGCCGATACATATATCAGGTTATTCCAAATAGATGAACCTGTACGGTTTGATATTATCACCGTGATAGGCAAAACCGGAAATTTTAGAATTGAACATATAAAAGAGGCGTTTTATCCGCCATTATTTTAGAGTTTTATGAATATAGAATCAGCAAGAGAATACTGCCTCCGGAAAAAAGCAGTCACAGAATGCTTCCCATTCGACGAATATTCACTCGTCATGAAAGTAATGGATAAAATGTTCGCCCTGATCGATCTGGAAGGGGCCAATACGATTTCATTGAAATGTGATCCGGACTATGCCATCGAATTACGTGAGCACTATTCGGCCATCGAAGGAGCTTATCATTTTCACAAGAAGTATTGGAATCAAGTCTACTTTGACCGGGATGCGGATGACAAGCTGATCAAGCAACTGATAGATCATTCTTACGACGAAGTAATGAAGAAGTTTACCAAAAAATTACGTACCGAATATGATGCCCTACCCTGAATCTTTCCCTGTCCCCCTTATCCATATTGCAAAAGCAGACTCCACCAACGGTTATTTAAATGCCCTCTGCGAAAAGGAGAAGGTTAGCGAACTGACCACAGTGGTGGCAGATTTCCAGACTGCAGGCAGAGGACAGCGCGGAAACAGTTGGGAATCGGAAGACGGAAAAAACCTGATGTTCAGTTTCGTGTTGTATCCAACTTTCCTGGAAGCACGTAAGCAATTCCTGCTTTCACAAATCGCCTCTTTAGCAGTTAAAGAGACACTTGATCTATATATAGGAGACGTTTCTATAAAATGGCCGAATGACATCTATTGGAAGGACAAAAAAATCTGCGGAATGCTGATTGAAAACGATCTGATGGGAATACATATCAGCCAGAGTATTGCAGGAGTAGGTATCAATATCAATCAGAAAGAATTTCACAGTTCTGCTCCCAATCCCATCTCAATCATACAGATCACCCACCGGGAGTCTGACCGTATGGAAATACTTGCACAAGTTCTTCAGCGGATAAAAGAATACTATAGGATCTTACAGGAAGGAGATATTGAATTTATCACCGATCGTTATCAGGCAGCTCTCTTCCGCAAAGAAGGCATACACTTTTATAAAGATTCAGAAGAAACATTTAATGCCGGAATTGTAGAAGTAGAAGCCGATGGTCATTTAGTTCTACAAGACGAGACGGGTAAGATCCGTCGATATCTATTTAAAGAAGTACAATACATTCTTTAAAATTGAGATTTAAAGTTTAAACCATTATCTTTGACCCTGTGTTCTTTATAAAAAAACATTCTTTTATGAAAACAGAATATTTATTCGTTATACTTTTAGTACTTATTGGTTTCAGTAGTTGTGAGGATTCCACCTCCGATGCTACACTTGAATTATCCCAATCAACTTTTGAAAACATCAGCAGTGACGGGGCCTAAACATTACCAGTAGTGACTCCTGGACAGCAGCAAGTTCTTCTACAGCATGTAATCTCGTTCCTAATCAAGGAACGAGCAATCAATCACTCAGCATTGTTGTGGAAGCTAACCTGGATGAAGCCGAAAGAAATATGACAGTTGTCGTTACTTCCGGCGGAATCAAGAAAACCATCAGCATTAGCCAGCAAGGAAGAAGTACAACAGCAGGTGAGTATCACTATAACCTCCCGGTTATTTTCCATGTACTATATAAGGATAAAAACAATCCTTTACAATACGTTAAACAAGACCGTTTAGCCAAAATACTAGATACAGTCAACAAGCTTTATAAAGATAAAACCAAAAGTGTGGATATGAACTTGACTTTTACGCTGGCTACTACTGATGAAGATGGGAAACCCTTATCAACTCCGGGAGTGGAATATGTGTTATGGGAGGAAAGTTACCCTATCGACTGTGATGCCTTCATGAATGACGAAACAGGTAAATATGTAAAATACATCTGGGAACCGAATAACTATATCAACGTAATGGTATACAACTTCAAGGATGATGAGAGTACGAACAGTACCACACTGGGAATTGCACATATACCTTTTTCCACAGTAGGAAGCAATTATCTGGAAGGACTGAGCAAAACACAAGAATCTTATTTAAATAGAGATAAGCTGAGATTCCCATACAGTGTCTCCATCAACAGTTTATTCATTAATGACCAGTCAACTTCAACCCAATATAGTACAGCAGACATCACCGTAACATTAGCTCACGAATTAGGTCATTATCTGGGCTTACACCATGCTTTTTCTGAAAATGACGAAGGTATTTATGACGGTTGCTTTGATTCGGATTATTGTGACGACACCCCTACTTATAATAAAGTGAAGTATGACGCTGATTACGCCTACACCGCGAAGAATGATCCGGCAAACTTCACGTTTGACTATCTGGTAAAACGTGAAAATTGTAAGACCAATCAGACATTTACTTCTACTAATATTATGGATTATTCCGTAAGTTACTCAGACCGGTTTACCAACGACCAACGTTCCCGTATCCGTCACGTCCTGACATACAGTCCGCTGATACCCGGTCCCAAACAAGGACAAACGCAAACGCGTTCCGTTGTCGAAGGACCGATTGATTTACCCATACGCACAGCCCGGTAACAACATATAGAAAAAGAGGTGAACAGTTATCTGTTCACCTCTTTTTCTATAAGCTTTATTCTTTCTAATGTCTTTTGAGCTTCAGTAGAAGGGAATTGACTGATCACCTTTTGAAGATATTCCCTTGCCTTTCCGTATCCGGTACTCATCACACGGCTAAGACCATCACGATAGCGTGCATACTGCATCCGAGTGGGAGCACTAATCTTTTTATAATCGGCTTCTAACTGTTTTTTCTCTCTCTCCGCCTTCAAATAAAGATAATTACCGATAAAAATATTGGCTGCCAGATTATCCGCATCCAATGACAATACTTTCCGGTAAGTCTCCAAAGCTTCAGACTCCCTCCCACGGCATACTTCCATCTCAGCACATGACACAAGACAATTAACATCATTCGGAGATTTTTGAAGCAACTCTTTGTAAAAAAGATACGCTTTGTCATAGCTGCGTGATTTTTTGTAATAAGCAGCCAGTTCCCGCCCCATCCTGGATGATACTTCCAGACTCTTATCCACACCTGTCCAATAGAACATTTCGGCTTTCTCTACATTGGTATTTACCGCTTGGCGGAACAAAGTAACAGCTTGGTCCCACTGTCTGTTATCAAGGGCAGCAGAGACCTTCTGCAAAGTCTCTCCCACCATCTGAGCCGAAAGTACAAACGGGAAAGAAAAGAGCAAGGAAAGAAATAAAGTCAAGGTTTTCATCTTCTTCATTTTTATTTAGTTAGGTCCCTACAAAGATAGTATTTATATTGTGTATTCCCAAGTCACATACTCACTATTATTTTCAATATTTGTGAGCCTGACCCTTTGTTATATTCAGAGCTTTCCCACACGCCGGCTCGCCGGAACTTTCATCCCATTACCTTTAACGGTGTAAATAGCATCCTGATCACTTTCCTGATAACATCTGCAATAATCAAAATAGACATAGGCAGGTACTTGATTTTCCATCACATTACCTCCCCATTCTCCTGCGGAACAAGAGAAATAAACCATTTGGTAAGCACTTGGCACTTGTTTGGGATCATCTTTCCGATTCACCCGACGGGTAACCTTACCATCTGTGTAGAAAATCAGTTCTTCGGGGGTCCATTCCACAGCAAATGTATGCTCTTTACTCTGAGCTTCATCCAATACAAAATACTCGGTAGACGAACGGTGTTCTTTAAATTGCCCACTTTTATCGTAATCCAGAGCTGCATGTTGCACTTCTGATTGCCGCTCCTCCATTGCTTGTTTTTTATACCAATGAAGTGTCTGAAAGATTTGTTTATCTTTAGGAATATATTCAAAAACATCAATTTCAGTTCCTTTTCCATACTTATCGGCTTCATCAAAATGTATCCAAAAAGCAGGCCAGTAACCTTCACCAATACAGTCTCTAAATGAAGCCTTTGTCTCATAATAACCATAACGTGCCATGAACCTGCCCAGTGATAAAATCCCACCGGTCATCACAACATTGTTTTGTGTCGGGTATTTAGAGACTTCCAAACGAAGTTCGCCATGCAACTCTTTGGTCCAATCCTCATGACACAGCACATAGTAAGGTTTCTCTTGATACATACCTCTACGGGTAAAAGGACTTCTTCTACTTCTCGTATCCCATTTTAAAGTATCTATCACTCCATCATCGAACTCATCATTAAACACTAAATGATACGTTCTACCCGTTATCGGCGATTTAAATACGGTAGGAATCTCTGATGGATGAAAACTCAACCTACCGGTTGTGTTCATACCTTTTCTGAGTTTGCCTTTAATCGCTTTAGGATTAAGTTTAATATTAATAGCTTCTGACGGAACAGTTTGTACTGAAGATGTCTTTAATGAAAGAATAGCCATACTATCATTTACATCAACGTTAAAAGCTATTTCTTCCGCATTGCCAATCAACAAAAAAGCAGGTGCCTCTGTTTGCTTAAAATGTAATCCCTCGGGAAGTTTTACTACTAATTTCCCCCCATAACAGTTAGGCGTATTCGTTTCCATAAATCCAGTAGCCGCCTTGCCAAGCAAATCAATAAAAATATCATCCGCTTCGGAATAATCCCATTTCCACGTTATGTCCTTAGACCCTGCATGCGCATGAATGACTTGTAGTAATATACAAATCATTATTAGAATAAATTGCTTCATATGTTTTTCATTTAGTTATTAAATTCAAATTGATGATGCTGCCTCGCTGCGATGTTTGTTAATTGTCTGTAAGATATCTTTCAATATGCAGACAAAAATAATATTAATTCCTGTATTGAGAACGTTGCGAACCAATATAATTACATGATTGTTCTCATCATTTTCATATTCTCTGTTTTTCATGTAACTTTGCATGTCAATGAATAAACGAATGCACATCAGTAACGGAAACAAACGGATTCTGCAAATAGCCGTTCCCTCTATTATTTCCAATATCACAGTCCCGTTATTGGGACTGGTCGATGTCACTATTGTAGGACATCTGGGATCGGCCGCCTACATCGGAGCCATTGCTGTAGGTGGCATGCTGTTCAACATCATTTACTGGATATTCGGCTTTCTACGGATGGGCACCAGCGGCATGACTTCCCAAGCATTCGGACAACGTAATCTGGAAGAAGTAACAAAACTGCTTCTACGTTCAGTCGGCGTGGGATTGTTTATCGCACTCTGTCTGATGACTCTGCAATATCCCATCCAAAAAGCCGCATTTGCTTTCATACAGACTTCCGACGAAGTAGAACGTCTGGCCACTCTCTACTTTCGTATCTGCATCTGGGGGGCTCCTGCCATGCTCGGCCTTTACGGTTTTGCCGGCTGGTTCATCGGAATGCAGAATTCCCGTTACCCGATGTATATTGCCATTGTGATGAACGTGATTAATATCGTGTGTAGTTCCTGTTTTGTCTTTTTGTTCGGGATGAAGGTGGAAGGTGTGGCTTTGGGGACAGTTGTTGCGCAATATTCAGGAGTGATGATGGCTTGGTGGCTTTGGTTTTATAATTACAAAGAACTGCGGGGACGGATCACGTTTAGAGGAAGTCTTCAATTGATAGCTATGCGGCGTTTTTTTGCCGTGAACCGGGATAAATTTCTTCTACCACTTTACTTAATCTATGTATTTCGTCAATAAATAAAACATCATATTCCTCTAAACTTGTTAGAATTCCTGCCAAATCACCTGGCTTTTCAATTGCAGGGCCTGATGTTATTCTTATTTTAGAATGCATTTCATTTGCAATTATTCCAGAAATTGTTGTTTTTCCAAGACCTGGAGGTCCATAAAATAAACAATGATCAAGAGGTTCATTTCTCTTTTTCGCTGCCTCTATGTATATTTTCATACTTTCTTTTACTTTAGTTTGTCCAATATATTCATCAAGTGTCTGTGGCCTAAGTGTAGTTTCTAATCTTTCCTCCTGTATATTTGCCACTTCTGGACTACTTATGTTTTCATTTTCCATTAATATTCACATCCATTTTAAACTTTTTCTATAAAATCTTCTATTATATTTAGCATCTTCTGATTATTATTTTTATACTCATTTGGTTCAAAAGTTTCAGATTCTTTTATCGCTTCTGGTAAATCTTCCACATTTTGAATTCCTATTAAATAATTTTTTTCACTAAATACTTTTATTATTTGCCTTTGATGGTCATTTACGTGTTCACCATATTCGTGAAGTCTTGGTACAGCTATTACCTTTTTGCCTTTTTCCAAGGCCATTATAATTGAACCAACTCCACCGTGTGTTATTATTAAATTTGCTTTTGACATATATTTGTCTAACTCTTCTTTTGATATCATATCAAATATTTCCATTTTATCGCTTTTATATTTTGTGAAACCTGCTTGCACAATTACTTGTTCTTTTATTATTTGGTTATCTATACAATTTTCTACTTCTTGTAGTAGTCTTGTAAATTCGTTATGTTGTGTTCCTAATAATACTAAAATCATTTTATTATCTCCTTTTTTGAATTGGGGACGGTTCCTTTTTGAAAAAAGAACCGTCCCAATTTCAAAATTCTTTTTCTCCATATTTTTATACCACATTTATTATTTTTTTTCAATTCCTATACAAAAAAAATGGAAAAGATTTCTCCTTTCCACTAACTTTTTATCATATAAATTTCAGCTCCAAGATTTTTTAATTTTCCATCTAAATTCTCATACCCTCTTAAAATATACTCAATATTCTCAACATTTGTCGTACCTTTAGCCACTAACCCTGCCAATACCAAACTTGCTCCACCTCTTAAATCAGTTGCCATAACTTTAGCTCCATATAATTTCTTCACACCTTTTATAATAGCAGTCTTTCCTTCTACACTTATTTTTGCTCCTAATTTTTGTAATTCTGACAAGTATTTATATCTATTTTCAAATATATTTTCTACAACAACAGACGTACCTTTTGCAGTTGTAAGCATACTAGCAAATATAGACTGCATATCTGTAGGGAAACCTGGATATGGCATTGTTTTTATATCTACTGCTTTTAATTTTTTTGGTGATATTAAAACAATGCCATATCCAGGATTCCCAACAGACTTACAATCTATTTTTGCAACCATGTTAACAACAGCAAAAGGAACATCAGTTATAGTAGAAAATATATTTGAAAATAGATATAAATATACACAAGAACTTAATAAAATGGGAGCAAAAATTACAACAGAGGGAAAAACTGCAATTATAAAAGGTGTAAGAAAACTTTCAGCTGCAAAAGTTAAAAGTACAGACTTAAGAGGTGGAGCTGCAATGGTTTTAGCGGGGTTAGTGGCAGATGGAATTACAGAAGTAACAGATGTAGAGCATATATTAAGGGGTTATGAAGGGTTAGACAAAAAATTAAGAACATTAGGAGCAAATATTATTGTAAAAGAAGGTGAGTAAATGGCAAAACAAGCAAAAGAAAAAGAAAACTTAGATTTCTTTTATTTAGGAGAGAAAAAAGTAGAGCCAAATAAATCAAAAAATAAAAATGTAGTAAAATCTAAAAACAAGACAAAAACTGTATCTCCAAAAAAGAAATCTAAGAATAAAAAGAATGAGCCAATGGATTTAGACAACGAAATAATCATTGGCTTAAAAAGAATTGAGGACAAGCCAGTAAAAAAACAAAAAAGTACTAAAAAAAGAAACAGTAATATAAAAAGTCAAAACAGTAAAGATAAAAACAAAATTAAAATTACAAAAAATAAGCCACACAACTCTAATACAATAAAAAATGAAAAACAAACAAGTAATAAAAGCACTAATGTTAAAAACAATAAAAATGTAAGCAAAAATGATTTACAAATTGAAGAAATAAATATTAGCGATAAATTATATGATGATGAACAAATAAAGGGATATGAGTCTCCAAAGGAAAAGGAAAAAAAGAAGAAAAAGAGAAAAACACAGTTCTCTGGGTGCTGGCAATCATCGGTGCAGTTGCAGCAGTAGCAGGTATCGCATTTGCTGTATATCATTTCTTTGCTCCGGATTATCTGGAAGATTTTGAAGAGGATTTTGACGATGACTTCGACGATTATTTCGAAGATGAAGAAGAATAATTACCTGTAATATGAAAATGAAAGAATAGCTCCGGCTTATACCGGGGCTATTTTTATGGAGGTTATATGAAAAAAGGCGAAATTTATGAAGGCGTGATTGAGAAAGTAGATTTTCCCAATAAGGGAATTGTGATAACAGACGGACAAAAAGTTACCGTAAAGAACGGAATGCCCGGACAGAAAGTTCGTTTTATGATCAATAAGAAGCGTTCGGGCAGGGCAGAAGGCAGGCTTTTGGAGATTCTGGAGAATTCTACCCTTGAGGTAAGAGAGCCTGTATGTAAGATTTTTCCAGCATGCGGTGGCTGCATGTACCAGACAATGTCCTACGAAGAACAGTTAAAAATGAAGGAAACTCAGGTGAAAGGACTTCTCCAGGAGGCAGTAGGTATTGGTACAGACCTTCACTGGGAAGGAATCCACGGAAGTCCTATTGAATTTGGTTACCGTAATAAGATGGAATTTTCCTTTGGAGATGAATATAAAGATGGTCCTCTTTCTCTTGGTTTGCACAAGAAAGGCAGCACTTACGACGTACTGACAGCGTCTGACTGCAAGCTGGTGCATCCGGATATGACGGCGATCCTTTCCAGTGTGCTGGACTTTTTTACAGAGCTTGGGGCTGTGCATTATAAGAAAATGCAGCATACTGGTTATCTGCGCCACTTGCTTCTGCGCCGTGGTGTGACCTCTGGTGAAATTCTGGTACATGTGATCACCACAAACCAGGCAGAGTACGACTATGCGCCGCTGGTATCAAGGCTTCTGGCTCTTCCGCTGGAGGGAAAAATCGTGGGAATTATGCACATTATCAATGATTCTCTGTCTGATGTGGTGCAGAGCGATGAAACCAGATTACTTTATGGACAGGATTACTTCTATGAAACGTTGCTGGGTCTGCGGTTTAAGATTAGTACATTTTCCTTCTTCCAGCCAAACTCACTGGCAGCCGAAGTATTGTACTCCATTGTGCGTGATTACATTGGTGACACCAAGGATAAAGAAGTATTTGACCTCTACAGCGGTACTGGAACTATTGCCCAGCTTCTTGCTTCTGTTGCGAAAGAGGTTATCGGCGTGGAAATTGTTGAGGAAGCTGTGGAAGCTGCAAAAGTAAATGCCGCCTTAAATGGTCTCACCAATTGCCGTTTCATCGCAGGTGACGTCCTGAAAGTCCTAGACAATCTTACTGAAAAACCAGATATGATCATTCTGGATCCCCCTCGCGATGGAATCCACCCCAAAGCGCTGCCGAAGATCCTGGCATATGGAGTAGAAAACATCGTCTATATCTCCTGCAATATCGACACCCAGCGCCGCGACCTCGACGTGCTCCTCTCCGGCGGCTACAAGCTCCGCCGCATCCAGCCTGTCGACATGTTCCCCTATACCGAGCATGTGGAAGCGATAGTTTCGCTACAAAGAGAAATCTAGTAGAAATTCTCCGTTTTACGTTATTTTCTCGTCATGTCGTGTTCGATGGCGAGGGTGATAAACTCCGCAATAAACGCATTGAAAATCACATCACTGTTTCGGTGGTAATTGATATGGAGTGCGGAAACACAAAGAATTGAATATCTAACAATCGGCATAGCCGCAGACTTTCACAAAAAGCCTGCGGCTTTTTCTTTGCCCAAAAACAGAAAGGAGGCATCCGTGAAATGGCAGTTTTTCGGGTAGAAAAGAACAGCGGCTAC
>ERZ826016.1803-NODE-1803-length-18504-cov-5.916635_pt1 | contig 18504 bp, 14 predicted proteins | sample MGYA00519872_ERZ826016 | MGnify/ENA primary metagenome ERZ826016 (study PRJEB31778, sample SAMEA3449218) | human gut metagenome | biome: human gut; feature: human-associated habitat; material: faeces | place: United Kingdom | collected 2010/2012 ... | reverse complement strand
TCCTTTGGCGACTTTCCATTCTTTTTTGGAGGAAATGGTAGGGAACGTCGCAGACTATGGAATCGCATTCCAAAAATGGAAACCGTCGTAAATGAGAGACACGTACGGTCTCTCTATGTGGCCCCGCACCGTCTGTTTAAAAAGGTGTTCATCGTCATGTGGGGCCGCCCCGGTGTGTGCGAAACGTTTACGGCGAAAATGAGGCCCGCCCATAGAGCGCATAGACTTTTTATGATCCGGCTTTTATAAGCAGGCTTCCAAAAATCTCCGCGCCGGAACCTCCGGAGCGGAGAGATTTTTTCTCAAAAAAGAATATGTTCTTTTTCTATATATCCCTCTACATTTTGGCATAATGGGGGCCGGCCGTTCCAAATGAGAATGACGAAAAAAGTAATTCACACCGCGATTTCCGCGGCGCTGTCGGCGGCGGCACCGGTTATTCACAGGGAAACTGTGAAATTGAAAATTCTCAATACAACCACCATATATGACGGATACAGCGCGCTGTCAATACCATATCTTGCGATTTAGAAAAATTTAATCGTGGACAGGGAGGCCGGCCTCCCGTATAATAAGACCCGTAAGACACTGGCGCGGGCCGCAGGGACGCGCCTTCATTATGGATACATTTCGGGAGGGAATCGCAATGGAGGTCATCAAGCGCGACGGCACGAAGGTGCCTTTCCAGAAGGAAAAAATCGCCATCGCCATCGAAAAGGCCATGAACAGCTCCAGCGGCATCTATCAGGAAGGCGTCGCGGAGAAGATCGCATCGGAGATCGAGGAGTACGCCAAGGGTCTCGGTCATTCCATGACGATCTATTCCATCGAGGATCAGGTCTACTACAAACTGCTGGACAACCACAACCCGGCCACCGCCCGGGCCTATGAAAATTACAAGGCCATGCAGGCGTTCAAGCGTCACATCAACACGACGGACGACGACATCCTGAGCCTCATCCGCCAGACGAACGTGGACGTGATGGACGAAAATTCCAACAAGAACGCCCACGTGGTCTCCACGCAGCGCGACCTCATCGCCGGCGAAGTGTCCAAGGACATCGCCCGGAGAAAGCTCATCCCCCTCGACATCGTGCAGGCGCACGACAGCGGGGCCATCCATTTCCACGACATGGACTACATCATCCAGCCCATGTTCAACTGCTGCCTCATCAATCTGGAAGACATGCTCCAGAACGGCACGGTCATCAACGGCAAGAAAATCGACACGCCGAAGTCCTTCCAGGTGGCGTGCACGGTCACCACGCAGATCATCGCCCAGGTGGCGAGCGGCCAGTACGGCGGCCAGAGCATCAACGGCGTGGACCGCATCCTCGCTCCGTTCGTGCGCAAATCCTTCGAGAAATACCTGTCCGCGGTCATCGAAGAGCAGAAGGACATCTACGGCATCGAGCCGGATATGGAAAAGGCCGAGGAAGTGGCCTGGAAGCGCACCCGCAAGGAAGTGAAGGACGGCATCCAGACCATCCAGTACCAGATCAATACGCTCATGACCACGAACGGCCAGGCGCCTTTCGTGACGCTCTTCATGTATTTCCAGCCCGACTACGAATACGCGAAGGAAGCGGCCATGATCGACGAGGAGATCCTCGAGCAGCGCCTCCAGGGCATCAAGAACGAGCAGGACGTGTACGTCACCCCCGCCTTCCCGAAGCTCATCTACGTGCTGGACGAGCACAACGTGCATCCCGGCTCCCCGTACTACTACCTGACGGAGCTCGCCGCGAAATGCACGGCCAAGCGCATGTACCCGGACTACATCTCCGCCAAGAAGATGCGCGAGATCTACGAAGGCAACGTGTTCAGCCCCATGGGCTGCCGTTCCTTCCTCTCCCCGTGGAAGAACAAGGAAGGGAAATACGTGTGGGACGGCCGCTTCAATATGGGCGTCGTCTCCATCAACCTGCCGCAGATCGGCATCCTCGCCCGCGGCGATGAAGATAAATTCTTCGAGATCCTCGACAAGCGCCTCGAGCTGTGCCACAAAGCGCTGCTCCTGCGGTACGACCTGCTGAAGGACATCACCAGCGACGTCTCCCCGATCCACTGGCAGTACGGCGCCATCGCCCGCCTGAAGAAGGGCGAGCGCATCTTCCCGCTCCTCCAGAACGGCTACGCCACCCTGTCGCTGGGCTACATCGGCATCTACGAAGCGTCCGTCCTCATCAAGGGCAAGAGCCACACCACGCCGGAAGGCGAGAAGTTCGCCCTGAAGATCATCCACCGCCTGCGCGACGCCGTGGACAAGTGGAAAAAAGAGAGCGGCCTCGGCTTCGCCCTCTACGGCACGCCGGCGGAAAGCCTGACGAACCGCTTCTGCGCCATCGACAAGGCGCGCTTCGGCGAGATCAAGGACGTCACCGACAAAGGCTACTACACGAACAGCTACCACGTGGACGTGCGCGAACCCATCAACGTATTCGACAAATTCCGCTTCGAGGCGCAGTTCCAGAAAGTCTCCACCGGCGGCTGCATCTCCTACGTGGAAATCCCGAACATGACGAACAACGTGGAAGCCGTCCTCACCATGGTGCGCTTCATCTACGACAACATCTGCTACGGCGAATTCAATACGAAATCCGACTACTGCCACGTGTGCGGCTTCGACGGCGAGATCATCTGCAACGACGACAACGAATGGGAATGCCCGCGCTGCCACAATAAAGACCGGTCGAAGCTCACCGTCATCCGCCGCACCTGCGGATACCTGGGCGAGAATTTCTGGAACGAAGGACGCACGAAGGAAATCAAGGCCCGCGTCCTGCACATCTGATGCGGTACGGCCAGATCCGGCGGTATGATATCGCCAACGGCGTCGGCATCCGCACGTCCATCTTCGTGACCGGGTGCACACGGCACTGCCCCGAGTGTTTCAATGTGGAATATCAGGACTTCAACGCGGGGAACCTCTGGACCGACGAAGAGACGCAGCTCGTCATCCGGTACATGAAGGACGACAACGTGGCGGGCCTCACCCTCCTCGGCGGCGAACCCATGCAGAATGCGGAAGGCCTCACGGACGTGGTGCGCGCCGTGAAGAAAGAAGTGCGGAAATCCATCTGGGTCTACTCCGGCTACCAGTGGGAAGAGATCCTCGCGGACCCCGTGAAAAAAGCGCTCCTCGAAGAATGCGACGTCCTCGTGGACGGCCCCTTCATCGACGCGCTGAAAGATCCCATGCTCCGCTTCCGCGGCTCCGCGAACCAGCGGGTCATCGACATCCCGAAATCCCTCGCGGCGGGCGAGATCGTCCTCTACCGCGACGAGATCACGGGCGACGTCATGTGAAAAAGAAAAGACAGACCTTCGGGCCTGTCTTTTTTGCTGCGCGATTTCAGGGCGGAGGGAATTTGCCTTGCCTCTTGCGCGCACCCTATGAGACGGATATATAATAAAAGAAATTGCCGGTCTGACCGGCCGTCAATGCACAAAAATAAACGGGGGGGGTCGAGGACCTTCTCCGTACCTCCTCCCGTAATTCTTTACGGGAGGTTTTTCTTATGCAAAACAATAACAAATTACGGGCGGCGCTCCTCGCGGCGGTCGTCCTTTGCGGGAGCGGTGTATCGTGTGTCCGGGCGGATAACGTATTCGGCACGGCGGAAAACGGATGGCATACCGTGATAGACAGCGATTATGACGGAAACGTTTATGGAAATAATGGAAATCCAGATGCAGACAATGTAGTGACGGGGCATGTGGAAATGACTGACGGGTCCGTAAAAAATATCTACGGCGGTTATTCCGAAAGCGGCCCGGTATCGGGAAGCACCGCAACGGTTTCCGGCGGCACAGTTGGTGCCTTGGTATACGGCGGTCATTCTGGAATCGGGAGTGTGTCTTGGAACAAAGCGATTCTTACCGGCGGTACGGTGAAGGTGATAGCCGGCGGTGCTAACAATTTTGGCGAGGTATTTGAAAATACCGTATGTATTTCCGGCGGGCAAGTCACAATTCAGGTATATGGCGGACGTACTCCATCGGGAGATGTACATAATAATACGGTCACCCTCCGCGGGAAGGCGGATGTGAGCGGGGCCGAATTATTTGGCGGCCGTAGCGAGGATGGTACCGTAAGCAAGAATATCCTTAATCTCGATATTTCCGATGGCAGTTTTAATAATGTTAAAGTATATGGTGGATATGCTGAATTTGGAACAGTACATAATAATACGATCACACTCTGCGGGAATGGGGATGTGAGCGGGGCCGAGTTATATGGCGGCTATAACAACATGCAAGGTACCGTAAGCGGGAATACCCTTGATCTCGATGTTTCCGGTGGTAATTTTAATAATACTACAGTATATGGCGGATATGCTCAATGGGGAGATGTAAAGGATAATACGATCACACTCTGCAGGAATGGGGATGTGAGCGGGGCCGAGTTATATGGCGGCTATAGCAAGGATGGTGACGTAAGCGGGAATACCCTTAATCTCGATGTTTCCGGCGGTAAAATTAACGCTACAGCATATGGCGGATATGCACAAAAGGGGAATGTACAGAATAATACGATTAAACTCTGCGGGGCAATGGATGTAAGCGGGGCCGAGTTGTATGGCGGCTATAACAGCGAGGATGGTGACGTAAGTGGGAATACCCTGATTCTCGATGTTTCCGGTAAAATTAACGCCAAGGTATATGGCGGCAAATGTGAAAAGTTTGGGAATGTACAGAACAATACGATTAAACTCTGTGGAACAACGGATGTAAGCGGGGCTGAGTTATATGGCGGCTATAGCGAGCATAATACCGTAAGTGGGAATACCCTTGTTCTTGACGGATGGAGCGGAGGTACCGTAGGCGGCCTGCATAACTTCGATACTATCCGTTTTGAAAATGTTGACCTCTCGCAGGATACGGTTTCTCTGACGGCGGTAAATTCTGTCGACGACGTTACGACTCGCGCCGATATTGAGATTGATTCGTTTGATATGGAATCGCTTGCAGGAATTATGAAGGCGGGCGGTGAACAGACGACAATCATCGAATGGTCGGATAAATTCACCGGCGGCGCGTCGTTTACGGAGAATTTCCAAAATCAGGCAGCCGGCGTTACCGAAGACGATACGTACAAAGTGAAGAATCGGGACAACGGCGGGGTCTACGCAGGGAAATGGACGGTCACCGGACACGATGACGATACAAATGACCACGAGGCGCAGATTGACGTAGCCGTGCAGGATATGATCCTCACGAATCGTTTTCTCGATGAAACCGGTGTAGAGCATACGAATGAAATGCTCGAATTGTCGGACGGATTCACCACGAATGTGGCCAACGTGTCCGGCGTATATGCCGCGGCGAAAAAGGACGAGTCCCAAAATGCGACCGGCGGCGCGCTCACCATCAGCGGAACGTCGGGCTATGCAGGGAACGTATATGGCGGCTATGCAGAGAACGGCAGCGCCACGGACAATACGATCACCCTCAAGGGCGCGACAGCGGAGAAAATGAACCTCTATGGCGGGAATACCGGTTCATTTGGAAATACGCTTGTTGTAGACGGTGTGAGCAGCACCGTGGGAAGCCTGCACAATTTCAGTGCGGTTGATTTCCAGAATGTAGCTCTGTCGGAAGTTAAAAACAGCGGCAATGGTACGGAAATTTCTCTTGCTGTAGCAGATGGCGGAATGATAGAGGGGATGGACAATGCGACCGTCCGCGTCTCCGTGTCCGGCCTGCCGGCGGCGGGAGATGTGCAGATGGGAACTCTCTATAAAGCTTCCGTTTCGTGGAATGATATTGGTACAGCTACGGCGGACATCACCGGCATTTCCGCAGGCAGCCAGTATGGACACGCGGACAGAACCGGCGGCGGCCTCTATGTGAACCGTTTTAACACGGAGATTCAAAATGAAGATCATAAAGCGGTCATCACGTCCATTGTCGGCGCCTCCGCCCTCACGGGCAGATTCATCGACACGGACGGCACCGCATACACAAATACGCTTGCATCGGAGCCGCTCGTCATCGGCGAAGGCTTCACCACCGACGTAGACACCGTGGCGGGCGTGTATGACGTGAGCAGCGGTGAAAACATAAAAGGCGCAACGGACGGACAGGTCTATATTTCCGGTACCCCGGCAGAAGACTTTGATAAAACCATCTACGGAGGGTACAGCAAATCCGGAAACGCAGAGGGAAATCATGTGTTCATGACGGACGGACAAATCCGCACTATTATCGGTGGTTTTACCGAATCGCAGGCAAACGGTGTTGTTACAGAGAAGAACTATGTAGAAGTGACAAATGGTTCCGTGGATACCATTGTGGGCGGTTATGATGGGAAATCCGTTACCCTAAATACAGTGGAAATTTCCGGTGATGCCCAAGTGGGGGCCGTTACTGGCGGCTGGACAGAGAATGGGACGGTCAGTGGAAATCATGTCATTGTGTCCGGCGGCACCGTAAGGGAGAACATTTATGGCGGATATATTCGGAATGAAGGGGAAGCGACAGGGAATACTGTACGGCTTTCTGGCGGCAAAGTGATGGGAAATGTGTACGGAGGGTTTGGTTATAGTGACGGAGCAAAGCAAAATAAGGTCATTCTTTCTGGAACTGCTGACGTATCCGATGCGATGCTCTATGGCGGCGGCACAGTGAAATTTAAAGAAGGCGCTGTGTCCGGCAATACTCTGGTGATTGACGGATGGAACAGCAGCAGCCAAAATGGAAATTCGGTAATCAGCGCACAGAATTTTGGGACCATTACATTCCAGAATCTGAACTGGAAAGAAGGCGGAGTGGCGCTGAACATTACGGATGCGAAAAATGTCGATGAACTGGCGAATACTTCGGTTCTGGTGGATAAGCTTGTCCTTGAGACCGGGACCTCTGTGCAGGCCGGAGATAAGATGACCTTCATCCAGAGCAACAAGGATACGGGATTGTCCGTGAACAAGGTCAGTGTGACGGAAGATGCCTCCTTCTCGCAGGGCGTTGCCACCGTGGGCGAACTGGAAATGAAACTGGAAGGAGCGACAAACAATCTTGTCGGGGAGATTAAAGGGGTGGGGCTTAATCCCCAGACCGCCGTCATCGCGGAGAACCGCACCGCCGCGGCGGCTTTCCTCAATCAGGGGGCGGACATCGCCGCGGACAGCCTCGACCTGCTCGGCAGCGATTATAAATACGGCCTTCGCACCTTTGGGGCGGTCTACGGCAACCGCAGCACTTACGACGCGGCGGGGGATATGAAACTCAACGGATGGAGCGAGATCGTGGGTCTCGGGAATGTGCACCGGAAAGGGGACGGCGACCTCTCGTGGGGCGTCTTCTACGAGAACGGCACGGGCAATTACCGCACGTGGAACGAATTCAACAACGAAATGTTCCGCGGCGACGGGAGCCTCCTCTATAACGGCGGCGGCGCGGCCCTGCGGTACAAGCAGGACGACGGCTGGTACTACGAAGCGGGCGTCCGTGCGGGCACCCTCTCCGCTTCCATGGAGAATGCCGTGAAGGACGGGAACGGCAACAGCTACGGCTTTGACAGCGACAGCACCTACTGGGGCGTGCACGCGGGGCTCGGCAAGCTCATCGAGACCGGCCGGGGCGAGTGGAACGTGTACGGCAAATACTTCCATACGGATATCGACGGCGACTCTTTTACCGTGGGCGGCGACCGCTTCGCATTCGACAGCCTCACCAGCGACCGCCTCCGCCTCGGCGCGCGGTATACCGCGGACAGGGCGAAACGATGGAGTCTGTACTGCGGCCTCGCGTGGGAATACGAATTTTCCGGCGACAGTCACATGAAAGCCGGGCAGTGGGACGCGCCGGAGCAGAGCCTCGGCGGCAGCACGGGCATCGCGGAGATCGGCACGGTGTGGCAGCCGGATGACAGCCCGTGGCAGGCGAATATCAATCTCAAAGGCTATGCGGGCGAGCGGGACGGATTCAGCGGCATGGTGCAGCTGGCGTACACGTTCTGACCAGCAGGCCGGACGGGATGGAAGAGGGCTCTGCGGAGCCCTTTTTGCATGGCCGTTTCCCCGGCGCGGGCTGCAAAAAATTTTCAGATTTTCGGATTTTGCCATTGACGGATTTCGATATATCCGATATACTGAAGACACAGGATATTTATAAAAGTCGATTTACAGCGGACTTCCCGCTGATGAAAAAAAGGAGGAAAAACTTATGTCTCTCAACGGAAAACAGGTCACTGATTTCAAAGTCCAGGCGTACCAGAACGGGGAATTCATCGAAGTCACCCAGGAAAACCTGAAAGGCCAGTGGAGCGTGCTCTTCTTCTACCCGGCGGACTTTACCTTCGTATGCCCGACCGAGCTGGCGGACCTGCAGGAGAAATACGCGGACTTCAAGAAGATCGGCTGCGAGATCTACTCCGTGTCCTGCGACACCCATTTCGTGCACAAAGCATGGCATGAATCGTCCGAACGCATCGGCAAGGTGGAATACCCGATGATCGGCGATCCGACCGGCATCCTCTCCAAGGACCTCGATGTGTACATCGAAGACGCGGGCCAGACGGAACGCGGCACCTTCGTCATCAATCCGGAAGGCAAAGTTGTCCTCTACGAAGTAAGCGCAGGCAACATCGGCCGCAATGCGGACGAGCTCTTCCGCAAAGTGCAGGCGGCGCAGTTCGTCTATGAACACGGCGACGAAGTCTGCCCGGCGAAGTGGCATCCCGGCGAAGAGACGCTGAAGCCGTCCTTCGATCTGGTAGGCAAGCTGTAATCCATAAGGAGGCATCATGAACGAGTTCTATGATGCCGTGATAGTCGGCGGAGGTCCTGCGGGGCTGTCCGCCGCTATTTATCTGTCGAGGGCGCAGTTCCGCGTGCTGGTCGTCGAGAAGGAAAAGATCGGCGGGCAGATCACGATCACCAATGAAGTGGTGAATTATCCGGGCATCCCGAAGACAGACGGCGTACAACTGACGGAAGCCATGCACCGGCAGGCTGAAAATTTCGGTGCGGAATTCAAGATCGCCGAGGTGACCGGGCTCGACCTGGACGGCGACTACAAGGTGGTCCACACAGACTGCGGCGACATCCACGCGCTGGGCATCGTCTATGCGGCGGGCGCGCATCCGCGTCTGGCGGGCTTCGCGGGCGAGGAGACGTTCCGCGGGCACGGCGTGGCGTACTGCGCCACCTGCGACGGCGAGTTCTTCACCGGCAAGGAGATCTACGTCATCGGCGGCGGCTTCGCGGCGGTGGAGGAGGGGCTCTTCCTCACCCGCTACGGGAAGAAGATCATCATGCTGGTCCGCGGGGACGATTTCTCCATCCACGCGCCGGTGGTGGAAGAGGTGAAGCAGCACCCGAAGATCGAGATCCGCTACCACACGGAGGTGGCGAGGGTCGAGGGCGACAGCGCGGTCCGGGCGGTCACCATCCGGGACCGGAAGACCGGCGAAGAGGAGACCTTCCGCGCGCCGGCGGGCGACAATTTCGGCGTGTTCGTCTTCGCGGGCTACGCGCCGGAAAATGAGCTGGTGAAAGGCAAGGTGGAGCTCGATCCGCGGGGCTATGTCATCACGGACCGGGACCAGAAGACGAATATCGACGGCGTGTACGCCGCAGGGGATATCTGCGTGAAGAATCTCCGGCAGGTGGTGACGGCCGTATCCGACGGGGCCATCGCGGCCACATCTCTCGAGAAGTATCTGGGCGGCCAGTACCGGAAGCTCGGCATCGCCCGGGAATTCCGGAAGAAGGAAGCGCCGAAGGCGGAAGCGGCCCAGGCCGCGCCGAAAGCGGCGGCGGGGGCGTTCCTCGACGACAGCCTCCGGCAGGCGCTCGCGCCGGTCTTCGCCCGCTTCGAGAAGCCCATCGTGCTCCGTCTCCACGAAGACGGCAGCCGCGCGTCCGCCGAGGACCGGAAGCTTCTGGAAGAGCTCGCCACGCTCACGGATAAGATCCGCGCGGAGTTCGTCCCCGCATCGGGCGATGAGGACAAGCACACCATCGCCGTGTGCAGCGAAGACGGCACGGATCTGGGCATGCGCTTCCACGGCGTGCCCGGCGGCCACGAGTTCAATTCCTTCGTGCTGGCCATGTACAATGCCGCCGGTCCGGGACAAGACGTGGGCGCCGAGAACCAGAAGCGCATCGAGTCCATCGACCGGCCGCTCCATGTGCAGATCGCCGTGTCGCTGTCCTGCACCATGTGCCCCGATCTGGTGGCCGCGGCGGAGCGCATCGCGGCGGACAATGCGAACGTGACGGTGGATGTGTACGATTTCCAGTACTATCCGGAGATGAAGGACAAGTACAATATCATGAGCGTGCCCTGCATGATCGTGAACGGCACGGACGTGCATTTCGGCAAGAAATCGCTCACACAGCTCCTCGACCTGTTCGGCGCATAAGCAAAGACAGACGGAAAGCCCCTTCCTTTCGGAGGGGGCTTTTGTGCTGCCTAAATTTTTTATAAAGAATGAGAATCAAACTTGAAATTTAGAAGTTGCATGGCATATAATATTTGTATAGATAAAAAAATAAAGAAATTAATTTATTTTTGAAGAGATTTTATAAACTCCCACAGGGGCATCACCAGACAGATGCCTTGTCGGGTGCGGACAGCGGAAAGGAGGAGGCGCATGGATCGGGAACAGCGCATCCAGTACATCCAGCAGCGGCTCCAGTCGGCGGAACGGCCGGTGAAGGGGAGCGATCTGGCGGAGGCCTGCCATGTGACGCGGCAGGTCATCGTGGGGGACATCGCCCATCTGCGCATGCAGGGGCAGAACGTCCTCTCGTCGCCGAGGGGCTACCGGCTGGCGCCGCCGAAAGCGTCCGGCGTGAAGGCGCTCGTGCCGAGCAGCCTCGATATCGGCCAGCTCCGGGATGAGCTCTACACCATCGTGGACCTGGGCGGCGCGGTGCTGAATCTCAGCGTGGAGCACGGCTTCTACGGGTATCTGCGCCTCGACGCGAATCTTTATACGCGCAGCGACGTGGACCGGTATCTGTCGGATCTGCGGCGGAAGCGCTCCACCGCCCTGTCGAATCTGAAAGACAATCTGCACCGCTTCCTCGTGGAGACGAAGACGAGCGAAGCGATGAAGACCATCCGCAGCGCGCTCCGCCGCCTCGACGAGAACTGCCAGGCGGTGTGACGGAAAAGGAAAAGCCCCGTGAAGGGGCTTTTTTCGTATGGGGAAAACAGGCACAAAAAAAGAACGGATCGCTCCGTTCTTTGTATCGGCTCAGAAGAGCTGGAAAATATCGGCGATGGGCTGCGCCGGCAGGAAGACGTCGATCGCTTCGGAGATGCCCGAGGGCTCCGGCGCGGTGAGGAAGAGGATGACCGCCGCGAGGACCGTCACGGCGACGGCCACGAGGTTCGTCTTGCCCCGGCCGGACATCTGGTAGTAGCCGAAGAGGCGGATGGCCAGCGCGGAGAAGAAGGTCAGCACCAGTCCGGAGAAGGAGAAGATGCCGAAGAGCAGGTTCGCCGCGATGAAGGCCACGAAGAAGGCCGGCAGGAAGATGAAGGGCAGGTTGTACGCCAGACGGGAGCAGGGCACGGTGCGGCGCATGTCTTCGATCCAGTCGGACAGGTCGAAACCGAAGAGGCCCGCCGGGATGAAGGAGCCGAGGATGACCGCGTCCCACGAAGAAGCGAGGCGGCGGCGGTTCTGGCCCACCCACCAGAAGAAGGCGCACAGGAGGAGGATCACCACGCCGGCCGCGCCGTAGTAGAGGCTCTCCGGGATGAACTGCACGGCCGCGAGGGACGCCACGGCGAGGACGGACGCGACGGCCGCTTTCACGGCGAGATCGCCCGCCGGCATGCGGCGGTCTTTCGGCATGTCCGTGTAGATGCGGACGAGGAGCTCCACGATGAAGAAGGCAAGGAACGCCGCCAGCGCCGCGAAGGGGTAGAAGAAGAGCCCCAGGATGATGAAGACGGCGGGCACCGCGGCGCGCCATCCTTTGAAGATCCGGAACGTCTTGAAGCTGATGGGATGATCCTGCGTGTACATGGTGAGGCGCATGAAGACGATGTACGTCATCATGATGCCGGCGGCTTCCACGGGCCGCGCGCCCGCATAGAGCAGGGAGCACAGGATGAGAACGGTCATATTGGCGCCGGTGAACCGGGCGACGATGGCGCTGAAAAAGCCCACGTTGAGGAATGTGATAAGCGCGCTGATAAGGTCCAAAAAATCCATCTCCTTATAAAATATGTATTTTTTTTAGTATACCGGCAAACGGCGGCCGGCGCAAGAAGAAAAACGGCGGCCCCGCCTGCTCCGGAGGCGGCGTCTCCCGCAGGGAAAGGGGCGGCCCGCGGGATTTTTCCGCGCGGTTTTCTTGTATACCCGCGGGGAAAACTGTTACAATAAAAGGACAGAAATCCGGCAAAAGGAGGACAATGGAAACATGGCGGACGATCTCATCCTCGTGGACTGCCAGCACGATTTCATCGACGGCACGCTCGCCTGCGCGCACGGCGAAGAGGCGGCGGCGTACCTGGCGGCTTTCCTCAATGCGCATCCTGTGCGCGCTCTCTATACGGCGGACTGGCACTCGCCGGCGAACCGGTCGTTCCGGGAGAACGGCGGCATCTGGCCGGTGCACTGCGTGGCGGGCACCCGCGGCGCGGCGCTGGCGGAGGTCTTCGCGGAGACGGTGCAGGACGAGGCGAACCGCCCCTCCGGGCGGAACACGTTCCGCAAGGGCCGGGACGACGAAGTGGAGGAATACTCCGCTTTCGGCGGCGTGAACGACGCCGGGGAGCGGCTGGGAGACGTCGCCTCGCCCCATGTGTATGTGGGCGGCATCGCTTCGGAATACTGCGTGCGGGAGACGGTGCTCGCGCTCCTCGCCTCGGGCCGCACGGTGACGGTCCTCCCGGAGGGGCTCGCCTGGGTGTCGGAGGAGGACCACGGGAAGAATCTCGCCGACCTCCGCGAAAGGGGCGTCCGGTTCTTTGGATAAGGAAAGGACAGTGGCGTCCGCCGGGGAGTTCGGCTGCATCGACGCGGTATGCCGGGACCTCCTCTACCGGCCGGAGCTGGTGAAGCTCGGCGCGGGGGACGACGGCGCGGTGTACGTGTCGCCGCCCGGCACGGACCAGGTGATCTCCACGGACACCATGGTGGAGGGACTTCATTTCACCGCGGAGACCATGGCGCCCGCCGACGTGGGGTGGAAGCTCTGCACGGCGAATTTCAGCGACATGGCCGCCATGGGCGCGGAGCCGGCGCAGCTCGTCGTCTCGGCGGCGCTCCCGGAGACGCTGCCCCTCGCGTGGCTCACGGCGTGCTACGACGGCCTCCGCGCGGCGTGCCGCCGGTACCGGGTGAATCTTCTCGGCGGCGACATGACCGGCTCGAAGCAGGGCGTGGTGCTCACCGCGGCGGTGGTGGGCTTCGTGCCGGCCGGACAGGCGGTCCCGCGGAGCGGCGCGGCGGAGGACGACCTCCTCGTGCTCACCGGCACGGTGGGGGACTCCGCGGCAGGCCTCGAAGCGATCTTCCGGGGCCGGGCGGGCGATTTCCCCGCGCTCGCGGAGCGGCACCGGCGGCCCGTGCCGCACGTCGAGGCGGGGCGCGTCCTGCGGGAAGCGGGGTTCCGCGCGCTGGACGACATCACCGACGGCCTCGCGAGCGAGGCGAACGAGGTGGCCCGGGCGAGCCGGCGGGACCTCCTGATCGACGCGGCGCGCATCCCCCTCTCGGACGAAACGCGCCGGGCGGGAGAGGCTTTCGGCATCGACCCGCTCCGGTGGGCGCTCACCGGCGGGGAAGACTACGCGCTCCTCGCGGCGGGGCCGGCGGAGGCCGTCCGCCGGGCGGCGGAGCGGATCCCGCTCACGATCATCGGCCGGGCGGGCGGACCCGGCGGCCGGGTATGGCTCCGGCGGGAGGGGAAGACGCGCCTCCTCCCGCGGATCGGCTACGATCATTTCAGAAAAACGCCGTGATGCAGCGGCTTTTGCATAGATTTCCTGCGGCTCCCGCAGGGTATGCTTCGGCATGGAAAGGATGGTGCGCCCATGTATACGCTGGTGGTCATCAGACATGGAGAAAGTGAATGGAATCAGAAGAACCTCTTCTGCGGGTGGACGGACGTGGATCTTGTGGAGAACGGCTTCGCGGAAGCGCGGAAGGCGGGCGAGCTCCTGAAGGAAGGGGGCTACGGCTTCGACGTGTGCTACACGTCCGTGCTGAAGCGGGCCATCCACACGGCGTACACCGTGCTGGACGTGCTGGATCTGGCGTGGATCCCGGTCATCAAGGATTATCATCTCAATGAACGCCACTACGGCGCGCTGCAGGGGCTGAACAAGAGCGAGACCACCGCGAAATACGGCGCGGAGCAGGTGCAGCTCTGGCGGCGGAGCTACGACGTGCAGCCGCCGGCGCTCTCTCCGGACGACCCGCGGAACCCGGTCTTCCTCGCGCCGTACCGGGCGGAGGTCGAAGCGGGCGTGTCGCTCCCGCTCACGGAGTGCCTGAAAGACACGGTGGCCCGGGTGGCGCCGTATTTCGACAGCGTCATCAAGCCGCAGATCCTCGCGGGGAAGCGCGTGCTCATCGCGGCGCACGGCAATTCCATCCGCGCGCTCATCAAGCACCTCGAAGGCATCTCCAATGAAGAGATCGCCGGGACGAACGTGCCCACCGCGGTGCCGCGCGTGTACCATCTGAACGACGACTTCACCGTGCACGACGTGGCCTACCTGGGCGACCAGGACGCCATCCGCGCGAAGATGGAAGCGGTGAAGCAGCAGTCCGCGGTGAAGCCATGACGGACCGCGAAGCGGCGGTGGTGACGCGGAGCGAGGCGGAGACGGCGGCGCTGGGCCGCTTCCTCGGCGAGCGTGCGGAGGACGGGCTCTTCCTCGCGCTCGTGGGAGACCTCGGCACGGGGAAGACGCACTTCGTGCAGGGCCTCGCCGAGGGGCTCGGCATCGAAGGGGCCGTCACCAGCCCCACGTTCACCATCATGAATTATTACGACGGGGCGCTCCCGCTGAAACATTTCGATTTCTACCGGCTGGACGACGCGGACGACTTGTACAACATCGGCTGGGAGGAATACAGCGCGGGCGGCGTGGTGGTCTGCGAGTGGGCGGACCGCTTCCCGGAAGTCATCCCGCCGGAGGCGGTGACGGTGACGCTCACGGCGCTCTCGGAGACGGAGCGGCGCATCGTTTTCACGTGGACGGACGCCGCGCCCCGGTCCATCGTAAAGGAGATACAGACTTATGCTCTTGGCCATTGATACTTCTTCGCTCGTGCTTTCCTGCGCGGTCATGGACGGGGACCGGCTCGTCGCCGAATGGACGGTGCAGCGGAAGCTCACCCATTCGGAGCAGCTCATCCCGCACATGGACGCGCTCCTCCGGGAAGCGGGCATCGAAAAAAAGGACATCACCGCCGTGGCCTGCGCCGCCGGGCCGGGGAGCTTCACGGGCCTCCGCATCGGGCTGGCCACCGCGAAGGTGATCGCCCGCATCTGGCAGGTGCCGCTCATCGCGGTGGATACGCTGGAAGGGCTCGCGTGGAACATGGCCGGCGCGGACGCATTCATTCTGCCGCTGGAGGACGCCCAGCGGGGCAACGTATACGCCGCGCTCTACGGAGCGTTCGAGCACATGTGGCTCGAAGCGCCGGAAGCGGCGGCCCCCGTCGACGCGGTCATCGGGGCGGCCGTGCGCCACGGCGGGACGGTCATCGCCGTGGGCGAGTGCGCCGACAAATATAAGGAGAAGCTCCTCGCCGCGGGCATCCGCCTCGCGCCGCCGCAGAACCGGTGCTGCCGCGCGGGGAGCATCGCCGCCGCGGCATGGGCGAAGTGGCAGCGCGGAGAGACCGCGGACCCGATGACGCTCGTGCCGAATTACATCCGGAGAAGCGAGGCGGAAGTGCTGTGGGAACAGAGACATCCGGAGACGAAATAATCATCGATGAGGCGTCCGCCGGCGACGCGGGCGCGGTGTATGCGATCGGCGCGCTGTGTTTTGCCGACGCGTGGCGGGAAGAGACGGTCCGCCGGGACATGGAGGGGGCGCACAGCCTGTACTTCGCCGCCCGGCGGGGCGGGGAGGTGCTGGGCTACGCGTGCTACTGGTTCGTCGCGGACGAAGCGCAGCTCGTGAATATCGGCGTGCGGCCCGAAGCGCGCCGGCAGGGCCTCGCCGCGCGCCTCGTGGAAGCGGGCCTCGCCGCCGCCCGGGCGCGGGGCATGGCCTCCATGTACCTCGAGGTGCGCGTGTCGAATACGGGCGCGCAGGCCCTCTACCGCCGGTACGGCTTCACCGTGCAGGCGCTCCGGAAGGGCGTGTACGACCTGCCGAAAGAGGACGGCTACATCATGGCCCGTCCGCTGTAAGAAATAGGAGAACGAATGAAAATACTGGCTTTTGAATCGAGCTGCGACGAGACGTCCTGCGCCGTCATCGAAGACGGCCGCCGTATCCTGTCCGACGTCATCTCCTCGCAGGTGCCGATCCACAGAAAATTCGGCGGCGTGGTGCCGGAGATCGCATCGCGCCACCATATCGAGGACGTGCTCCCCGTGGCGGAAGAGGCGCTCAGCCAGGCGGGCTGCCGCTGGCAGGACCTGGACGCCGTGGCGGTCACGCAGGGCCCGGGTCTCGTGGGGGCGCTCCTCGTGGGCGTCGCCGCGGCGAAGGCCGCCGCCTGGGCGCTCGGGAAGCCCCTCATCGCGGTGAACCACATGGAGGGGCACATCTTCGCGAATCTCCTCCAGTACCCCGACCTGGAGCCGCCCTTTCTCGCCCTCGTGGTGTCCGGCGGGCACACCATGCTCGTGGTGGTGCGGGACTACAATACGTTCGAGCTCCTCGGGCAGACCCGGGACGATGCGGCGGGCGAAGCCTTCGACAAGATCGCCCGTGTCATGGGCTATCCCTATCCGGGCGGGCCGCACATCGACCGGCTCGCGAAGGAAGGCAATCCGGAGGCCGTCCATTTCCCCATGGCCATGGCGAAGGAGCATAATTTCGATTTCTCCTTCAGCGGCCTGAAATCGGCGGTCATCAATTATCTCCACACGGCGGAGATGAAGAAGCAGCCCGTGGTGAAGGAAGACGTGGCGGCATCCTTCCAGAAGGCCGTGGTGGACGTGCTCACCGCGAAAGCCATGGCCGCGCTGGAGAAGACCGGCCTCCGGACGCTCGTCCTCGCGGGGGGCGTCGCGGCGAACAGCGGCCTCCGGGCGTCGCTCGAAGCGGCGTGCGGGGCGCGGGGCGTGCGCCTCTGCCGGCCGGACCCGGTCCTCTGCACGGACAACGGCGCCATGATCGGCTGCCGGGCGTACTACATGGCGCAGGCGGGCGACTTCGCGCCGATGACGCTCAATGCGGACCCGCGCCTGCCGTTCCTCGCCGAGCCGGTGAAATAAGATGGACAGGGGACAGCTGTACTCGCTCGCGCGGGAGAAGACGGCCATCACGGAAGTGCAGATGCGCATCCTCGGCCATATGCAGGAGGCGCTCCAGTTCGCCTCGGACGTGTCCCGCGAGCAGATCGTCATCATGACCCGCGGGAAGAATCCCGACATGGCGGTGGTGCTCTGCGTGGTGTGCCCCTCCTACGCGGGGAGCCCCGCCTATTACCAGGAAGGGGACGTGTGCTTCCTCGACGAAGCGGCCCTCGCGGAGAGCGTCTTCCTTACGGGGAAGAAGATCGTCGGGAGGAAGGAACTCGAGATCGGCCGGCAGGTGGCGGTGACGGCCTACCCCGTGTCGGACAATGCGGGCGTGGTCTTCGCCGTGGCGGCCTTCATCTCCGGCTCCACCCGGCAGCATCAGGTGCTCATCGACACGGCGTACATGGCGCTCCTCCTGCCGCTCGACGGCGGGGCCTACCATCCGCCGCGCCTCCAGGATGGGCTCATCGTGCTCGACTCGGTGGGGCGCATCCTCTACGCAAACGACATGGCGGCGGGGCTCTGCTTCGTCCTCGATAAAGAAGCGGCGGAGCCGAAGACCCTCGTGGGCCGCGCCATGATCCACCTGCCCCTCGTGGAGAAGATCATGGCCACGGGCCGCCCGCAGTACGGCGAAGAGCAGGCGGGCGGGCTCACTCTCACCGCGTGGGGCATGCCGCTTCTCGTGCAGGGAAAGGTGCAGCGCACCATCCTTGTCTTCACGGACGTGACGGCCATCCGCGAGAAGGAGCAGCAGCTCCTCGTGAAGAATTCTGTCATCAAGGAGATCCACCACCGCGTGAAGAACAACCTCAACACCATCGCGGGCATCCTGCGCATGCAGGCGCGGCGGTCGAAGAGCGAAGAGACGAAGGAAGCGCTGAAGCGCGCGGTGGACCGCATCCTCGGCATTTCCCAGATCCACGACATCCTCGCCCGGCAGAGCGGGGAGAACGTGGACTGGCACCAGCTCCTGGGGCGGCTGTGCCGGCTCTCGCTGGAAAGCCTCACCGCGGGCTCGCGGGTGCACCTCGCCGTGGAGAACGACGGCGAGCCCCTCATCATGGGCTCGGAAGCGGCGGTGACGCTC
>ERZ826016.1802-NODE-1802-length-18517-cov-3.666558_pt1 | contig 18517 bp, 18 predicted proteins | sample MGYA00519872_ERZ826016 | MGnify/ENA primary metagenome ERZ826016 (study PRJEB31778, sample SAMEA3449218) | human gut metagenome | biome: human gut; feature: human-associated habitat; material: faeces | place: United Kingdom | collected 2010/2012 ... | reverse complement strand
GATGGCCGATGCCGCCGTCCTCGGCGGCATGCCGCGCGCCCAGGCCTATAAATTCGCCGCCCAGGCGGTAATGGGCTCCGCCAAAATGGTGCTGGAGAGCGGCGAGCATCCGGGGGCGCTGAAAGATATGGTCTGCTCGCCTGGCGGGACCACTATCGAAGCCGTCCGCGTACTGGAAGAGAAAGGGTTCCGCTCCGCGGTGATCGAAGCCATCACCCAGTGTATGGAGAAATCAGAGAAACTGAGCCGCTCCTGAGCCTGAGAGGGTAGGCAGCAATGCCCTGAGTGTTCAAAGAAGAAGGGAGCGGATAAGCGCTCCCTTTTTTTCAGGCTTTCTTCAGGCAGGTACTCATGAAGGTACTGCGTTCATCACCCTTCAACGATTTTGCCGAGACCGCTTTGTTGCAGTCGCTCATCTTCTGCTGCTGAGGGGTGAGCGCTTTTCCTTGCGACGTAGTGGTCTCTTTTTTCAGGCACTGGCTCATAAACGTTTTGCGCTCATCTCCCTTCAGCGCTTTGGCTGACGCTTGCTGATTGCAGTCCGTCATCTTTTGCTGCTGTGGAGTGGGCGTTTTTTCTGCCGCGCCAACCGCGCTGATAAAGATCAAGCCAAACAGTAGAGTCATTAGTAAGGTTATTTTCATCGCACCATCCTTCTGTGAGTGGATCGTTGTAAGTCTGGACGCAGATAGAAAAAAAACCAGCCGGTGACGCGATTTCGCCACCGGCAGCGACTTATTTGAGACTCAGGGCGGCTTTCATGGTCGAGAACAGGTCGGTCTGGTCGGTCAGGCCGACGACGTTAGCCGCGTGTGGACCGTAGGCCGCAATGCGCAGCTGGGTGCCGGTATGCTCCATCGACTCTTCCTCAGAGTTGCCGTAGCTCATGACCATCACTGCGCCATCGTGGGTATTCAAAGCCTGGGTCAGTCCCGGGGCTTTGCTGTCCGCCGGAATGATCTGGCTGGCGTGCGCATGGTCGGCGGTGACGATCACCAGGGTATTGCCGTCTTTTCGCGCAAACTCCAGCGCCTTCTGCACCGCTTCGTCGAGGTCTACGGTTTCGCCGATCTGGCCACACGGATTCGCCGCATGATCCTGTTTATCGATGGAAGCGCCTTCCACCTGCAGGAAGAAACCTTTCTCGTTGCGGCTCAGCAGGTCAATCGCTTTCTCCGTCATCTGCGCCAGCGTCGGCACCGAGGCGTCGCGTTTCGGGTTTGGCGTACAGGTCACCGGCGCCTTATCGATATTGCCGTGATAAGACGCCTTCGGCCCTTCCCAGCGAACCGGCATATTGCCATCGGCGAAGAGTCCCAGCAGCGGCTTAGCCTGACTGGCGTCAGTCGCGGCGGCAAGGGAAGCCGCGTCGGTCACAATCTGGTAGCCGCGCGCTTCCGCCTGCTCGCGCAGGGTTTTGCCCTGCCACTCGCCCGCCGTCGCCGTTTCGGCAAAGGTCTTCGCCCCGCCGCCTAAGGTGACATCCGGCCGGGCGTTCAGCAGCTGTTCGGTAATGGAGCCTTTGCCCCCTTTCTCCAGCGCATTGCTGGGGCATTTTTCACTGGTGACCGTGGGGCCGTAACATTTACGCGATGTCACATGCGCCACCAGCGCTGCGGGGGTGGCATCCTGCAGCTCGGCGGTGGAAACGTTGCCGGTGGCCAGCCCCGCCGCTTTCGCCAGCTCGAGGATGGTCTGATGCGCGTTCTCATGAATATCGACGCCCAGCGCGCCGTTATAGGTCTTGACGCCGGTGGTCCAGGCGGTGGCGGACGCCGCCGAGTCGGTCACGTAGTCCGGTTTCCCGGTTTTTTTATCCAGCGAATAGTGCGTGTACTGCCCGGTTAACGGCAAGGCGTCAATCCCTTTAAAGAAACCGCCCGCCCCTTGCGCATAATTTCGCGCAGCGGTAATTTCCGAATCACCCATGCCATCGCCAATCAGCAAAATAACGTTTTTAGCCGGCTTATTGATTAACGAGGCGCGCAGCGCTTCGGTTTGATCGCCGGTTAAACGACGCGCGCCGCCGGGAGTGGTGATATCTCCCTGCGCAGCGCGATTTTCCAGAACCGGCGCAGCAGTCGTTTCTGCATGAATAACCGGCGAGCCCAGCAGAGGAACCAGGGCAATAAACAGGGCGCTTAATTTCACTTTTGTCATCTCCATGTAAAAAATACTTAAAAAAAACAAAACGAGGGAGACTTTATAAAAGGGAGATGACAGAAAAATGACGGCATCCTTGTCGTGTCACAAAGACTAGCTACGAGGATGCCGCAACAGCTTCTTTAGATATTGCTGCAGCAGCATCGCATCCTGGTCGTTGACCGGCGGACAGGGCGTCACCTGGTCAATCGCCTGTTCTATATCCTGAATCAATGCCTGCTGGGCATCATGCTCCATATGGCGCAATAATGCGGTGACCACGATCTCCAGCGCTTCAACCTGCACCGTCAGTTCCTTTGCTTCTTCTTCCTTTTGCGCCAGTTTAACCAGTAACTCAGCAATGAGATTCTTCATAGCACCAGTTCCTTATGCGAGGCCTGTTTTTGATTGGGATGTCATACCCGATGACGGACCTCAGAATTACTTAAAATAAGAATCATCGCAACACCCAATATACAGCGAAACGTTTTACCACAACAAAATACCACTATAAATAGTATTGTTTAATCATGGCCGGGGATGGTTATAACCAGATGGCGCAGGAAATAATAAAATGGAATAGCGCTCACGGCATGGCGATAACAAAAAGTAATGGTAAATGTACCGACGGTGAATAACGCTGACGGTATCGCGATAAATACCGTCAGCAGAGGTTCAGGCGTTAGCCCGGCGGGTGCGGCGCAGCATCCATGCCAGCTGCCAGAGGTTAATGAAAACGATAATGGCGGTAGCAATAAACACCCAGCGGAAGCCGGCCATGGCCGATACAGAGGCGCCAATCAGCGGCCCGGCGACGTTGCCCAGATACATAAACGACTGGTTATAGCCAAAGATGCGTCCGGTGACGCTGTCGCTGCTGTATTTCAGCAATAAAGTCTGCACCGCCGGGAGCATCGCGCCATCAGCAAAGCCGAGCAGGAAACGCAGCGTCCCCAATTGCAGCGGGGTGGTGACAAAAGACATGGCGAAAAACATCACCACTGCGCAGCAGAGCGTCGCGAGCAGGATCCGCGAGGTACCGATGCGATCGCCTAACTTACCCAGCCGTGGCGCAGAAATCAGCGCCGACACGCCAGGCACCGCGGCGATCATCCCGGCCAGAAAGGCGATATTGTTGCTGTCCGGCGCCATCGATTTGATAAACAGCGCCAGGATCGGGCCAATTGAGCCGTTGCACAACTGGATCACCAGGGTGGTGAAGAACAGGCTGATCACCAGCCCCGGATAGGGTAAAGAGGCAAGGACTTGTTTTCCGGTGAGGCGCTCGCTTTTACTGACCTGAGGGCGCCCTCCCTCTTTGATCAGAAACAGGGTCACCAGAAAACTGATGGTCAGCAGGATCGCCGTAATAAAAAAGACCATCCGCAGCCCGACGTGGTCCGCCAGGAAGCCGCCCAGCAGCGGGCCGCCGATCACGCCGCTGATTTGCGCGGTTGATAGCGTGCTCAGCGCCCAGCCGCTGCGCTCGCGCGGCACCTGGGAGGCCACCAGCGCCATGGCGTTGGGGATATAACCGGAGGTTAAGCCCATGATCGCCCGCAGGATAAACAGCTGCCAGACGTTAGTGGCGAAGGCCTGCAGTAAAATAGCAATCGCCATCCCCAGCGAGGCACGCAGCAGCATCAGCTTGCGGCCTTTGCGGTCTGCTAGGCTCCCCCACATCGGCGAGACGATCGCCGAGACAAGAAAAGTCACGCTGAAGGTCAGCCCCGACCACATCGACAGCGCTTCATGCGAGGTAACGCCCAGCTGGGAGACGTAGAGGGGCAAAAAAGGGAGAATTTGACTGATCGCCAGGCCGGTAAAAAAGCAACCAAACCAGACGGAGATGAGATTAACCTTCCAGGATTCCATAACTACGCGTATTCATTAATGATTTGCCAATTATTACCTAGCTTAGCAATTTCATTCCACTGGTGTACTACCATAGATGCGCTGGCGGTGAGTTTGGTGTTTTATGAGTGTGGATGAGAACCTGACGAAGCATTTTCTGGTCATTTAGGCTACTCACAGCGCTTTATGCTCAAAAGCAGAAGCCCTGTCCGCGCATCCCCAGATGAAAATGATTGGCGTGAGCCGCATTGTACTCTGGCCCCAGCGCATTGCCGAAGTAGTGGCAGCTGTTGTTCAACAGCGCCGCCAGCCAGGGATGCGAGGTCTCGCTCCGCCAGCCCTGCAGGACGCTGACGCGTCGGCCGTCCGCCAGGCGGAAACCGCTGACGTCCAGCGCGTCCGCCGTGGCGTGTTCACTGCGCCGCGCCTGTTGCCGATGGTAGATATTGCGGCAGGCGAAGCTGCCGAGATGATCGATCTGGCGCAGATCGCTCGCCATCAGTTGACGGGTCAGCGGTTTCGCCTGCTGCTCGACATACAGCGCACTGCTCAGCGCCAGCGGGCAGCTGGCGAGGAAACTGCTGCTCAGCGTCACGCTGCCAAAATTCGCTACCCGCACCACGTTATGCAGCGGGCAGCTTCCCTCGCTGTCCGCCACCGGCTGGCTGGCGATAAGCCGGCGGCGATTGGCTTCCGCCAGCAGGGAGGCGCACTGGTCTGCCGTCAGCCTGCGCAGCTTGAATGACGTCAACCAGCCCGGGGGATCGTCAAGCGCCAGCGGCGCCAGCGGATTCAGGTGCGGCGGCAGATAGCGGTATCCTAACAGGCCCGCGCCGAGCAGCCCGGCCAGCACCAGCAGCGTCTTTCCTCTCACGCCCACTCCCGTCAATTGATCAGGTAAATATTATGGCAGGCAGGCAGCGGTTTCACATGGTATGTTATGCCCTTTGATGTTATCTGGATGGAAGTTGAAATGGCAAAGATGAGGGTTGGGATCGTTTTTGGCGGCAAGTCGGCGGAGCATGAAGTGTCGCTGCAGTCAGCGAAGAATATCGTGGAAGCGATTGATAAATCGCGCTTCGATGTGGTTCTGTTGGGTATTGATAAACAGGGGCTATGGCACATCAACGACGCCGGCAACTACCTGCTCAATGCTCAGGATCCTGCCCGCATTGCCCTGCGTCCTTCCACGGTGACCCTGGCGCAGATCCCGGGCCGCGAAGCACAGCAGCTGATTAACGCCGACAGCGGCCAGCCGCTGGCGGCTATCGATGTGATTTTCCCCATCGTCCACGGCACGCTGGGCGAGGATGGCTCCCTGCAGGGGATGCTGCGCATGGCGAATCTGCCTTTCGTTGGTTCCGATGTGCTGGGTTCCGCGGCCTGTATGGACAAAGACGTGACCAAACGTCTGCTGCGCGATGCCGGGCTCGCCGTCGCCCCGTTTATCACCCTGACCCGCGCCAACCGCGCGCAGTTCAGCTTTGCCGATGTTGAAGCGAAGCTGGGGCTGCCGCTGTTCGTGAAGCCGGCCAACCAGGGATCATCGGTTGGCGTCAGCAAAGTTAAAAACGAAGAGCAGTACCATCAGGCGGTGGCCCTGGCCTTTGAATTTGATCATAAAGTCGTGGTGGAACAAGGCATTAAAGGGCGGGAAATTGAGTGTGCGGTGCTGGGTAACGACCACCCGCAGGCCAGCACCTGCGGTGAAATTGTCCTCAACAGCGAGTTTTACGCCTACGACACCAAATATATCGATGACCAGGGCGCGCAGGTGGTGGTCCCGGCCGCCATCGCCCCTGAGATCAACGACAAGATCCGCGCGATTGCAGTGCAGGCCTACCAGACCCTGGGCTGCAGCGGCATGGCCCGCGTCGACGTCTTCCTCACCGCCGACAACGAGGTGGTGATCAACGAGATCAACACCCTGCCGGGCTTTACCAACATCAGCATGTATCCGAAGCTGTGGCAGGCCAGCGGCCTCGACTACACCAGTCTGATCACCCGGCTGATTGAGCTGGCGCTGGAGCGCCATGCCGCGGACCGGGCGCTGAAAACCTCCATGAACTAAAACGCGTTTATCGCGCCTGGCAGCAGGGGTCTCAGGCCTCTTCTGCCGGGCGGCGGCGGATCACCAGGCCCGCGGCCCAGAAGCTAATGACCCAGGTCACCAGACCGACGGCGTAGGATTGCCAGCCCTGTGTTTCAAACCCCAGCAGCCCCACCACCCCATTGAGAATAAAAATTAGCCCCAGCGCCACCGCGTAGTAGTGCCAGTCGCGGCGAATTTTATCTGTGAGCTTCATGCGACCTCCAACAGCAAAAAAACGCATCTTCGCATAGCCGCCCGCGGCGGTCTGTAGCGCGGGAGAGAATGTTGCTGGATTGCGACGCCGCTCTCCCTTTTCCATTCCTGTGGCGCGGTTAACACACCGGCGAAAACAGGATTATTCCTGGACGGCAATTACCAGCAATCTGATACTGACAATGGCCCCTCACTGCCAGAATACCTGCCATAGAGCTGGAGAAAAAACCAGCAGTACAGAGGTGGGAGGGCCTATGGCTGAATTCAGTTTTTCAAAATCGCTTTTGGGAAATAAAAAAAGAGGGGCGTTGACCGGCAGCCATGTCGCCTACGGCCTGTTCGTGCTGGTCTGCTGCTGGGCCGGCGCGCAGATGCTCAGCATGCTGATCCACGCTCCGGGGGTATTTGAACGCTTGATGCAAACGCAGGACGCCAGCCGTCCGCAAGTCGACATCAGTCTCGCCGTTGGCACCCTCTTTGGCCTGATCCCTTTCCTGATCGGCTGCTCGTTCATCGGGCTGCTGGCGCTCATTGTGCGCTGGCGTCAGCGCCGTTAACGCCGCGCCATACAATTTGCCCGCCGCTCATCAACCCGTTTTGCAAACCACGCCGTCGTCAGATTACGGGTAATTTTCGGACTCTCAAGCTGGATCCGGCCGCCGCGGTGCCCTTTAACTCGCCAAGGACGATGATGTTGCCCTTGGCGATGATGCGGGCGCCGTGGTCCACGTCTCCGATGACCACGATGCTGGCCTCGGACTCCAGGCTGTCGCCCTTTTTCAACTGGCGGTGGATCTCGCTGTCGCTCATTCCCAACTGGCCCGCCAGACGACGCACCGCCAGCTCGGTGCTGCCCGGTTCCTCGCTGTCGTAGCGGATAAGGTCGCCGTCGAGCGCCAGTTTCACCCCGCTGGCTTTCACCACCGCGTTCTGGAAGGCGGCGTTACGGCTGGCATACCAGCCGGCGTTGAAGTCGGCAAAGCGGTACAGCGGCACGCTGTAGCTGGCCGGGTAATTCAACAGATGATAGGTGCCAAACCACAGGCCACCGCGCAGGCTGAAGACCTCCTGGCGCACCGTCCCGTTCATTTTCCACGGGTAGCCGGAGGTGTGCTGCTCGGCAAAGGCAATGCTGACCTGCATCGGCCCCCCGGTGTGCACCGGGTTAAGTGAACCGAACAGCTTCTGCCCCATCGGCACCATCCCGATAAAGTCATCAAAAATGGCGCTCAGCTGCTTTTCCGTCTTCACATTGTCCAGACGGTCGCTATAGCTTTTACCGTTTGGCGAGGTGATCTTCAGCGCGGTATGAACCAGAAACGGCGGAATGTGCATTTTTTCCGCCCGGCGGTCAATTTCCTGCCAGGCGATTTTATTCAACCCCGGCACCACCGGATCGGACTGATAGTTAGACTCCTGCTGCGCGACCGCCAGCACCGAGCAGACATTCTCTTCCGTCGGCGCCAGCTTCTGGCTGTCAAACGCGGTGGCGATGGCTTGCGCCCAGGCCTCCCGATCCTTGACGCTGGCCGGCATTTTCTGCCGCACCACCGACGCCACGTCAACGGGCTTCTCGCCCTTTTTCAGCGTCGGGGCCTGCTGGCTGGTACAGGCGCTCAGCACCATGGCCGCCAACAGCGTCAATGAACCGGGAATAATGCGCGATAAACGTGCGGCCATCATGCTTCCTTGTCTTAATTAACGTAATGTCGGGATCGCTTCCTGCAGCGGCTTGCCGTCCAGCTCGCGTTCAAAACTGCGCAGACGTTTGTAGATGGACATCAGTTCCACCAGCGTCGTCCACGAGCTAATCAGGTACTGGAACGAGCCGCGCACCTGGCCGAAGACGTTGGTAATTTGCGTCATCAGCCCGAGGGTAATCGTACCGGCAACGATCGACGGAAACAGCAGGAAAAGGCCGAAAACGTTATCCACCTGCAGGTAGAGAATGCGGGCGATATTGAAATACATATAGTGGAAATAGAGACGGAAATAGTTGCGACGCACCGCGCTGAACAGCTCGCGCACCGTCGGCGGCGTGGCGCGGGTTTCATCGTCCTCACCGTAGACCAGCTCTTTACGATAGGCGGCTTCCACGCGCTGGTTTTTAAACTCCAGGCCCGGCAGCTTAATCCCCACCACCGCCAGCAGGCCGGTCCCCATCAGCGACCAGACGATAGCGGCAATCACCAGACCATACGGCAAATGGCCGACGATAGGCAGGTCGGGAACGTGTTCGGAGAGCGTCACCAGCACCGGCAGGAAGGCGATCAAGGTCATCACCGCGTTGATAAAGCTTACCCCCATATCTTCCAGGGTGGAGGCAAAGCGCATGGTATCTTCCTGCACACGCTGCGCGGCGCCTTCGATATGGCGCAGATGCTGCCAGTGGGCCATATAGTGTTCGTTCATCGCCGTGCGCCAGCGGAAGACGTAGTGGCTGACGAAGAAGTTGTTCATCACGCCAATGATCACCGCGATGAGCGCGATGCCGAGAAAGATGCCGATCTCATGATAAAACTGGTTGATGCTGACCTTATGCGGGGTGGCCAGCGCGCTCTGGATCAGGTCGTAGAACGGCGCATACCAGGCGTTGATCGCCACCCCGACTTCCACCAGAAACCAGGTGACGAAGATGATGAGCGACGTGCCGAGAATCGACCAGTACTGCCAGCGATGCGGGCAGTAGACAAACCAGAAGAGTGCAAACACGCCGACGCAAAACAGATAGTAAGCGTAGAACACCAGATAGTTGAGCGACCAGAAGCGCGCCGCGCTGATCGCCACATTTTGCGATGCTCCGGTGACCCGCAGCAGCCAGTCGCCGCCGCCCGCCTGCCAAAAGATCACGGCCAGCAGCGACCAGATAAAGGCAGAAATAAAAAACGGCCCCGGTTTGGGGAAAAAAGATTTAAACATCATTGTCTCCTGCTAACTTCTTATCGTTCTGCTATTGCTGTGTACGACGCATACGTCGGCCGCCGCGTGGATGCGCTCTCGCGGGGCAGACGAATGATAAGACCGGATATCAACAGCTTAGTTCTGCTGCCAGGCGTGCAGAATTGTTTCTGTGGGTTTCACCTGTAAAGGATTGCCAGGAACGGTCAGCGTACGCCACACCTCATTGTAGTGGGCGATAAGCGTCGCGGCCTGCGCGGCGGGGCGGTCGGCGGTGGTATGGGCATCTTCCGCGATCACAATACCGTACCCGCGGCTGGCGCCGTTTTTAATGGTGGTGTCGAGGCAGTAGTCGGTGGCGCAGCCGCAGATGACGAACTGCTGAATGTCGTGTTCGTCCAGCACCTGCGCCAGCGAGGTGTGGTAGAAGGCGTCGCAGGCGGTTTTGGTGACATACAGCGCGCCAGCTGGCTGTTCCAGCTCGGGAAGCAGGGCGAAGCCTTCGCTGCCGGCTTCGAGGCCGCCGGCCTCATCATGCTGAATGAAAATAACCTTGTCCGCCGCGCGCACCAGACGATTAATTTGCGCGACGCAGCGCTCGCGCGCCAGACGCGGCGTGGCGAACACGCCGTTTTGCATATCCACGACCATCACTACCCGTTGAGCCGTCATTGTTCTCTCCCACGAACTTTCAGCCAAACGGTCATCATACGCGGCAGCGGAAAAAGCCGATATCTGAAAGCGTAAAAAAGTCTTTTTTACGCACCGTTACCTTTTTCCTGCAGGAATGTCGTGAATCCCACTTTGTTCTGCGCCACTTCGTAGTATAAATACCCTCTTCTTTTTTATTTATTTAATGGATGATCTCCGTTGAAACGTAGTTTGCTCATTTTTGCTGCGCTGTGCGCGGCGTCGTGGACCTCGGTGCAGGCCGCACAGCCTACCGTTGACCCGGTTTTCGCCTCGGATGTGGTCGATCGTTACGCCAATCATATCTACTACGGCAGCGGCGCCACCGGCATGGCGCTGGTGGTTATCGATGGCAATCAGCGTGTTTTTCGCAGCTTTGGCGAAACCCGCCCGGGGAATAATCAGCACCCGCAGCTCGACTCGGTGATCCGTATCGCCTCCCTCAGCAAACTGATGACCAGCGAGATGCTGGTGAAGCTGCTCGACCAGGGGGTGGTGAAACTCAACGATCCGCTGAGCAAATACGCCCCGCCGGGTACCCGGGTGCCTGACTGGCAGGGAAAACCAATCACCCTGGTTAACCTCGCAACCCATACCAGCGCCCTGCCGCGCGAGCAGCCTGGCGGCGCCGCTCATCGTCCGGTGTTTGTCTGGCCGACCCGCCAGCAGCGCTGGAACTGGCTCTCTACCGCGACCCTGAAGACCGCGCCGGGCTCACAGGCGGCCTACTCCAACCTGGCCTTTGATTTACTGGCGGACGCGCTCTCCACCGCTGCCGGCAAACCTTATCCGCAGCTGTTTGAAGAACAGATCACCCGGCCGCTGGGGATGAAGGACACCACCTTTACCCCGTCACCGGATCAGTGCCAGCGGCTGATGATCCCGGAAAAAGGCGCCAGCCCATGCAACAACACCCTGGCGGCGATCGGCAGCGGCGGAGTCTACTCGACGCCGGGGGATATGATGCGCTGGATGCAGCAGTTCCTGTCATCCGATTTCTATACCCGCAGCCAGCAGGCCGATCGGATGCAGACGCTGATTTATCAGCGTAACCAACTGACCCGGGTGATTGGTATGGACGTGCCGGGCCGCGCCGACGCGCTGGGACTTGGCTGGGTGTATATGAAGCCGAAGAATGGCCATCCGGGGATTATTCAGAAAACCGGCGGTGGCGGCGGGTTTATCACCTATATGGCGATGAATCCGCAGGCTAACGTCGGCGCTTTTGTGGTGGTAACCCGCTCGCCGTTAACCCGCTTCAACAATATGAGCGATGGCATCAACGACCTGGTCAGCGAGCTGAGCGGCGCGCAGCCCAACATGCAGACGGCCAGCCAGTAAGTTCGCGGGGGTTTCGCCAACACGACATAACGATCGTTTTGGCGAAACATCCCCATGCCATTTCAGTTACACTAACGTCTTTCATTTCACAAAATCAGGCAAACCATGACAGATTTAATCACTCGCCCCCGCCGCCTGCGTCAATCCGCTGCGCTGCGCGCCCTGTTTGAAGAGACAACACTGAGTTTGAACGACCTGGTGTTGCCGATCTTTGTTGAAGAAGAAATTGATGATTACAAAGCGATCGAGGCCATGCCCGGCGTGATGCGCATTCCGGAAAAATATCTGGCACGTGAAATCGAACGCATCGCTAACGCCGGCATTCGCTCGGTGATGACTTTTGGCATTTCTCATCACACCGATGCCACCGGCAGCGATACCTGGAATGAAAATGGCCTGGTGGCGCGTATGTCGCGGATCTGCAAGTCCACGGTGCCGGAGATGATCGTCATGTCCGATACCTGCTTCTGCGAATACACTTCCCACGGTCACTGTGGCGTGCTGTGCGACCACGGGGTGGATAACGACGCGACCCTGGAAAACCTCGGCAAGCAGGCCGTTGTCGCCGCCGCCGCAGGGGCGGATTTCATCGCTCCTTCCGCCGCGATGGACGGACAGGTACAGGCGATTCGCCGCTCGCTGGATGCCGCCGGTTTCACTAATACGGCGATTATGTCCTACTCCACCAAGTTCGCTTCCTCCTTCTACGGCCCGTTCCGCGAAGCGGCCGGTACCGCTCTGAAGGGCGATCGGAAAACCTATCAGATGAGCCCGATGAACCGCCGGGAGGCCATTCGCGAGTCGCTGCTCGATGAAGCCCAGGGCGCCGACTGCCTGATGGTGAAACCGGCTGGCGCCTACCTGGATATTCTGCGCGATATCCGCGAACGCAGCGATCTGCCGCTCGGCGCCTATCAGGTCAGCGGGGAGTACGCGATGATCAAATTCGCTGCCCAGGCGGGCGCTATCGATGAAGAGAAAGTGGTTCTGGAAAGCCTCGGCGCTATCAAACGCGCAGGCGCCGACCTGATCTTCAGCTATTTCGCCCTCGATCTGGCCGAGAAAAAAATCCTCCGTTAAACCCGCCCCTCCCCGGTGGCGCTTCGCTTACCGGGGCTACCAAACCTCATCCCCGGTGCGCTGTATTTATCGCGACCACCACACCGTAGCCCGGATAAGGCGCTTGCGCCGCTATCCGGGGACAGGCGCTAACCAATATCTGTAGCTAAAACTTTGCGCGCCGCTTTCCACCTTCTGCGCCTTCTCCTTGGCGTACCGGATTTCGCCTTCTAACGTGTTAAACCACATCATAAATACCGAATTCCAGGAGATCCTGTGGTGGCTTATCGACGTTATTACATTAAGGGGGGAACCTGGTTCTTCACTGTTAACCTTAAAGACCGTAGAAGCATGCACCTAACTGAAAACATAGAATTATTGCGCTACTCTGTCGCCGTTGTTAAACAACATCGCCCCTTTATTATTGATGCCTGGGTGGTGTTGCCTGAACATCTGCATTGCATCTGGACACTACCTCATAATGATGACGATTTTTCTTCACGCTGGAGAGATATCAAAGGCTGTTTTAGCAGAACGTTAAAACGACAACCCCTCTGGCAACCGCGCTTCTGGGAGCATGCCATACGCGATGAAGATGATTACCGCCGACACGTTGATTACATCCATATCAATCCACTTAAGCATGGCTGGGTCACCCGGGTGATCGATTGGCCATTTTCAACCTTTCATCGCGATGTCCAGCGCGGGCTATATCCCCCAAATTGGGCTGGCGATAGCTTTGATCTTAGCTGCGGTGAACGCCGATAGCCTCTCCCCGGTGGCGCTGACGCTTACCGGGGCTACAAATCGGCGCCAACCGTAGCCCGGATGAGGCGTTAGCCGCTATCCGGGAAACCTCCCCCGCTGCGACCGAAACTTCACCCAACTGTAATCTGAACGACATCTCCACCTTCTACTGTCTGGGCAGGACGGAGGAGGAGCCACTATGTTTAGTCTCGACAACGTACTCGATGACCTGTGGCCTCAGGCGAGGCCCGCCCCCTGGCAAAAGAAACTGTTAAAAAAGCTGTTTTATGAGGAAGAGTTTCAACAATTTGCCGATCGTCATCGCCACCTGAAGGGGCTTGATACGGTCGAACAGGTACTGGAATACCTCAATATCCGCTGCGCCATCCCGGCGCACGATCTCGAACAAATCCCCGAATATGGCCCGCTGGTCATTATCGCCAACCACCCCACCGGCACCCTCGACGGCCTGGCGCTCCTGTATGCGGTATCCCGCGTGCGCCGCGATGTCAAAGTGGTCACCAACCGCATGCTCACCCACCTTGAGCCCCTGAGCTCGCTGTTTATCCCGGTAGATAATATTCATGGCCGCACCGCTAAAGCGGCGCTGCAGCAGATGGACCACCAGCTGCAGGCCGGCGGGGTGCTGATCTTCTTCCCGGCGGGAGAAGTCTCCCGCCTCACCCGTCGCGGTATCCGCGATAAAAAATGGCACTCCGGCTTTATTAAGCTGGCGGCAAAATATCGCGCCCCGCTGCTGCCGGCGTGGATTAACGCCCGCAACAGCGCCCTGTTTTACGCCAGCACGCTGGTCTCCGACAACCTGCCGCTGCTCCTGCTGATGCAGCAGATGTTTCGCCGGCGCAACAGCAGCCTGCCGGTGCGCATCGGCCAGCAGATCCCCTGGTCGAGCTGGTTCGATGCCAAGTCCAGCGCTCGCGAGCTTACCGGCCGCTGCTATCAGCACCTGGAACAACTGCGCAAAGGGCTGCCGGGGCAGTTCAAAACCGAAAGCGCCATCGCCCGTCCGGAAGACCGGGCATTGCTCAAACGCGAACTGCATAAGGCCGAGTGTCTGGGCCGCACCACCGACGGCAAAGTGATTTACCTCTGGCAGCGCAACGGCCAGGAGGACGCGCCGCTGCTGCGCGAGCTGGGACGTCTGCGGGAAATCGCCTTCCGCGCGGTCGGGGAAGGCAGCGGCAAACGGCGGGATATCGACGGGTATGACGACGACTATCTGCATCTGATCCTGTGGGATGAAGACGATCTGGAAATCGTCGGCGCTTACCGCTTTATGCCGACGGCCATCCAGCTGGCAAAGCGCGGCCTGGAAGGGATCTACAGTTACAGCCTGTTCCATTACGACGGGCGGATGGACGATGTCCTGCAGCACGGCATTGAGCTGGGGCGCAGCTTTATCCAGCCGCGCTACTGGGGGCGTCGCGGGCTGGACTACCTGTGGTCAGGCATCGGCGCTTATCTGGCGCGCTATCCGCACTATCGCTATCTGTTTGGTCCGGTGTCGATTTCTGGCGGGTTGCCGCCCGCCGCCCGCGATCTGCTGGTGGCGTTCTACCGGCTGTGGTTCCCGGCGACGCATCCGCTGGCGGAGTCGCGTCGACCTTATCCGGCGTCGCTGCCCGACGTGCTGGCGCAGTTTGGCGGGGAGGATTACAACGACGACCTGGCCCGGCTGAAGTCCCTGCTCGGCAATCTCGGCTGCGCGATCCCGCCGCTGTATAAGCAGTACTCGGAAGTGTGCGAGCCGGGCGGCGTGCAGTTTATCGATTTCGGCAGCGATCCGGATTTCAATAACTGCGTGGATGGTCTGGTGCTGGTGGATCTCACCTACCTGAAGGCCAATCGCTATCAGCGCTATATTGGCGCGCATCTGGGTGCGCAAAAATCGGCATAAACGCTTTTTCCCGGCTTGCGGCGCGTTGCGCCTTAGCCGGGCTACGGTACACCATTTCCGACGGATCGGTCGCCCGGAAAAGGCGCGTCAGGCGCCGCCTCCGGGAAGCAGCGGGCAATGCAGCATCCGCTTTTCTCCGCGGCTCGCGGCTGATGCCTTAACCGGCTACAAGCATTACCCCGCCCGGTAATACGGCTTATCGCCGAGGATCGTCGCCCGGTGCATGATCCGCCGCTGCGGCAGATAGTCGGCGTTGGCGTAATGCTGGGTCACCCGGTTATCCCAGATAGCGACATCGTTCGGCTGCCAGCGCCAGCGCACCTGAAACTCCGGTTTAGTGACATGAGCAAACAGGAAGTTCAGCAGCGCTGCGCTCTCTTTCTCACTCACCTCGACAATTCGCGTGGTAAACCCTTCATTAACGAACAGCGCCTGCTTGCCGGTCACCGGGTGGGTACGCACTACCGGGTGCAGCAGCGGCGGATGCTTCGCCACCGCTTCCTGCCAGCGCCGATGCTCGGCTTCGGTCTTGTTGTACTTATACTCCTGGAACGATTTGCGGAAATCATGTTCGGCATGCAGGCCGCTCAGCAGCTGCCGGAAAGGTTCTGACAGCGCTTCCCAGGCGGCAATGCCGCTGGTCCACAGGGTGTCCCCGCCGGTCGTCGGCAGCTCTTTCGCCGCCAGAATGGCGCCGGCGGGCGGCGTGTCGATAAAGGTGACATCGGTATGCCAGTTGTCATTATCCGGCGGATTATCGTTGTGGGTATCGAGGACGATAATCTCTTCCACGCCAGGGGCGTGAGGGTAGACCGGATGGATATGCAGGTCGCCAAACCGCAGAGCCAGGTCGCGCTGTTGCGCCGGAGTGATATTTTGCTCGCGCAGGAATACTACCTGATGACGCAGCACCGCGTGATACAGCTGTTCAAACTGGTTGTCGCTCAGCGGACGGGTTAAATCCGCCCCGGTCACCTGCGCGCCAATATAGGGCCCCAGCGGGGTAATGCTCAGACGTTCACTCATTGTACTTCTCCATGCCAGGGCGTCAGGCGACGCTGCAGCGCGCGCAGACCCAGTTCCAGTAAAAAGGCGATAATGGCAATCACCGCGATCCCCGCCAGCACCACATCGGTGGCGAGAAACTCGCCGGCAGACTGCACCATAAATCCTAATCCGCGGGTGGCAGCGATCAGCTCAGCGGCCACCAGCGTTGACCAGCCCACCCCGAGACCAATGCGCAGCCCGGTGAGGATCTCCGGCAGCGCGCCGGGGAGGATCACCAGCCACAGCACCTGCGCCCGGCTGGCGCCCAGCGAACGGGCGGCGCGAATGCGCACCTGCTGCGCGCTTTTTACCCCTGCCAGCGCCGACATGGCTACCGGCGCGAAAATCGCCAGGTAGATCAGCAGGATCTTCGAGGTTTCACCGATGCCAAACCAGATCACCATCAGCGGTAGGTAGGCCAGCGGCGGCACCGGACGATAGAGTTCGATCAGCGGATCGAGGATCCCACGCACCGTCGAGTTGAGCCCCATGGCGATCCCCACCGGTACGCCAATAAGCACTGCCGCCAGCAAGGCGATGACGATCCGCGTCAGGCTCGCCGCCAGATGCTGCCAGAGCGTCGCATCCATAAAACCCTGCGGCCCGGCGATGGTGATAAGCTTTTGCAGTACCTGGCCCGGCGGCGGCAGAAACAGCGGGCTAATCAGCTGCAGCGCCGCGACCGCCCACCAGACGGCCAGCAATACCGCCAGAGTCGCCACGCTGAGGGTGAGCTGACGGGAGAGCGGCCAGCGCCACTTCAGCGTCGTCTGACGCGGTTTGTCGTTCAGTACCACGCTCATGAGAAAGCCTCCCGTTGGTCAAACACCCGGCTCAGAATGTATTCCCGCTGTTCAATAAACCGCGGGTCGGATTTGATGCTGCGGCAGGATTCGCCCGCGACAAAGCGACGGCTAAAATCAAGCCGCAGCCGCTCCACCACCCGTCCCGGCCCCGGCGACAGCAGCACCAGCTCGGTGGCCATAAAGATGGCCTCTTCAATGTCATGAGTGATCAGCAGCACCTGTTTGCCGGTCTCATGCCACAGTTTCAGCAGCAATGTCTGCATCTGCTCGCGGGTAAAGGCGTCAAGCGCGCCGAAGGGCTCATCCAGCAGCAACAGCTGCGGATTCGCCGCCAGCGCCCGGGCGATGCCCACCCGCTGGCGTTGACCGCCGGACAGCTGCCAGATATATTCCTCCTCCCGGCCCTCCAGGCCGCACTGGCGCAGCGCCTGCCGGCCCCGGTCCGGATAGTCCGAAAAGCCGTAGTTCAAACAGGCGTAAGAGGCATCGTCCAGCACGGTGGGCCGGACGATCTGATTTTCAAAATCCTGATAGACATAGCCCACCTTCTGCGCCAGGGAACCCACGTCGCTTTTCAGGGTGTCCAGACCCTCCACCTGCACCTGCCCCCGGAAGTCCCCGGTGATAAAGTGGGGGATGAGGCCATTGAGCACTTTACAAAGGGTGGACTTCCCGCAGCCGTTGTTTCCAACGACTGCCAGGAAGTCCCCTTTTTCGATCTGAAGAGAGATGTCCTTGAGCGTGGGGCGGTCGGCGCCCGGATAGGTATAGGTCAGGCTGTGGATCTCAACCGCGTTCATATCAGCAGGCCATGTTCCTTTCCCCGTTCTTTTTCATGACCAGCAGGATGACCACGGCCAGCGCGGCGGCGGCAGCCATGCCCGCAGCCATGGCGGTGCCGCTTTCAGCCCACTGGGCCTCCCAGTCGATAAGGGACATACCGGCGGTTGCGGCCAGCTCAGCCACCACGGCGCACACAAAACCCACGGCGCACACGGCGATGGCCTTGGGGCTCAGCCCGGCCACGGCGCTGCCGGCGGCGCGGGGCGCCATGCCAAGCAGAGGCTCGATCTTGCCGTACAGCCGGGGCACCAGGTACAGCGTGGGCAGCAGGCAGAACAGGATGCCGGAGAAGAGCAGGTCGTTGCAGAAGGCGAAGCCCTCGGTGGCGAAGACGCTCTCGGGCAGACCCTCCACCGCCTCGAAGTCCTCCACGGCGAACTGCACCTTGGCAATGTCCACGATGGTGCCCATGAGCAGCTGGGCGGCGGTGCCGGTGATGGCTGCCACGCCCACCATGGTGCGGTTCTTGGGATCTTTCACCAGGCGCCCGGCGATGTACACGCCGATGGTGACGGTCAGGAACTTTTCCAGCTCACCCAGACCGCCGAACTGGCCCAGCATGATCTCGCTGAACACCAGTTCGCCGGTGGCGGCGCCCAACGCCGCGGACAGGGGATCAAAAAGCATGGCCAGGGTCAGGGGGATGAACAGGAAATACTCCACGGAGAACTCCACAAGGCCTACCTGAAATTTGGGAATCAGCTCGGTAAACAACGTGGCAAGCCCATATAGGGACATGCTCAGGACAAAGATCATCAGTTTCTGTGACTGAGTGGCAGCGCTTTTTTGCAAGGTACTCATACGAATATTCCTCCCGTTTTGTAATGCGACGTTCTCGCATGGATACAGCATAGCAAAGAAGTGTAA
>ERZ826016.1796-NODE-1796-length-18562-cov-2.868968_pt1 | contig 18562 bp, 10 predicted proteins | sample MGYA00519872_ERZ826016 | MGnify/ENA primary metagenome ERZ826016 (study PRJEB31778, sample SAMEA3449218) | human gut metagenome | biome: human gut; feature: human-associated habitat; material: faeces | place: United Kingdom | collected 2010/2012 ... | reverse complement strand
TTGATTCTTGTAATCGGGATGTGCTTGATCGTTTTACTTTTATATATAATTTCTGTGATCAGTTGCGTGCAGAAAACATATCTTATGAACAACGCATTGAGACGGTAGAATTAATCCGTGAAACTGTAATGGCAGCTTTGCTTAGTCCGGATAACCTGAATAGAAGGGAACTTAAACAATTCTTTCCAGATCGTTTTATTGTTGCAGCTCGTATGTGTATACAGGAAGTTTCGTTAGCTGTGTTGCATACATTGAAAGAGCAAGGGATTGATAGTTCTATTGTGAAATCGGTCATACCGAAGGATTTTGCTTTCCCCATTTATAAGAATGCATTGCATAGTATTCTTTATTATTGTTATCTCTGGATAGCCGAAACAAAAGGGATATTGGGTGTTACAGTAGATGTAAAGGAAGAAGGTGGGAAGATGTTATTGCTTTTCTTGTCTGCAGACGATACGGTGAAAACATTGTTTGAACATCTTTCCGGCAAAACTACTTTCGATGTTGTAAGGAGCTCAGATCATGCATTTAGTGTTCAGTTATTATTGTGTTTTGTACAGTCTGCTTTGGAACGGATTGATGCAAAACTTCATTATACAGAAAAGGACGATGAGCAACAATTGACGATAACTTTTGAACCGGCAATTTTGACTGAAGTGGGAGGGAAGAAAAAGAAAACGGTTCTTTTATTGGAAGATAGAGATGAAATGGCTTGGCTGATTGGTAACTTTCTGGCTGATGAATATACTGTAATGCAGGTGAAGAGTGTGCAGCTTGCATTTGAAGAAATTCATCGTTCGGCTCCTTCTCTGTTCTTGGTTGATATGATGATGTATGCGAATGCAGAAAGTGTTTTTATGGAATATATTAGTAAAAATCGTTCATTACTTTCGAAAACAGCATTTATCCCTATGCTGACTTGGAAGGTTAGTTCGTCTATTCAGCGCGAATTAATTTTATGGTCCGACTCTTATATTGTACTTCCTTATGATATTTTGTTCTTGCGGGAGGTTGTTCATAATGCAATTTATGGTAAGTATCAAGTGAAGCAGATTTATATGGAGGATTTGGGTGATCTCGCCGGACAGATTGTTTGTAACACGCCGGAACAAGCTGATTTTATTCGTAAAATGTTACAAGTGATTGAGCAGAATTTGAATCAAGAAGAATTGGGCTCAACTCTGATTGCTGATCGTATGGCAATGAGTCCCCGCCAATTTTATCGGAAGTTCAAAGAAATTTCAGATGTAGCTCCAGGTGATTTGATAAAGAGTTATCGGATGGAAAAAGCTGCACGCTTGTTGCTGAATAATGATATGTCTATTCAAGATGTCATTACTGATGTCGGTATAGCTAGCCGTTCTTATTTTTATAAAGAATTTACCCGTCGTTTTGGCATGACACCCAAGGATTACCGAGAACAACACACAAAATAAAGAGAAGATAAGTATACTATTATTATTAATTTGTATTTATGTTTGTGCTCTAATTGTACATCATAAATTAATATTAGTTGATTTTCAGTATTATAACTTGTACTCTAATTGACCTTTATGTGCTCTAGAGTGACAAATTCGGATTGACGGTAATTTGTCACTCTAGAGGATTAAGATTGCTTGAGAAAGTCTTAACTTTGTTACTGAATATATAAGTATGATAACTTTTTAATATCTTAATTCGTGAACATGAATAAAAATAAACTATTCTCTTTCACTGCGACTCTACTATTGGGAATTTCCTATACATTCGCACAACAACCCGTAGATTATGTTAATCCTATCATTGGAACGAACGGGATGGGACATACGTTTCCCGGTTCATGTACTCCCTTTGGTTTGATACAGTTAAGTCCAGACACAGACACAATTCCTCATAATGTGAATGGAGCTTATCAAAAAAACACTTATGAATATTGTGCAGGTTATCAGTATAGTGATAAAACAATTGTTGGTTTCAGTCATACACATTTGAGTGGAACAGGGCATTCGGATTTGGGAGATATTCTTTTGATGCCTGCAGTTGGTGAATTGAAGTTGAATCCCGGGCGGGTAGAAAATCCGGATGAGGGGTATCGTTCACGATTTAACCATGCTACTGAAAAGGCAACTCCCGGGTATTACGAGGTTATGCTGGACGATTATGGTATTAAAGCACAACTGACTGCTACACAACGGGTAGGAGTACATAAATATACTTTCCCTAAAGATAAAAACGGTCATTTAGTATTGGATCTTGCACATGGCATTTATAATTATGATGGTAAAGTGCTGTGGGCTAATCTGCGGGTAGAAAATGACACATTGTTGACTGGTTATCGTATTACGAATGGTTGGGCACGTACCAATTATACATATTTTGCTATTTCCTTGTCTCAACCGATAAAAGATTACGGATATAAAGATAAAGCAAAGGTTTTATACAATGGTTTTTGGCGTCGCTTTAAACTGGAAAAGAATTTTCCGGAGATTACGGGACGAAAGATTGTTGCTTATTTCAACTTTGATACAGAACAACAACCAGAGTTAGTCGTAAAAGTGGCACTTTCTGCAGTAAGTACGGAGGGTGCAATCAAGAATCTTCGTGCGGAAGCTGAAGGACGAAGTTTTGAACAGTTGGCTGAAGCTGCCCGCAAAAGTTGGAATGATGAGCTGGATCATTATGAGATAGAGGGGACACAGGATCAAAAGGCAATGTTTTATACTTCACTTTACCATACGATGATCAATCCGTCAGTTTATATGGATGTAGATGGTTCATATCGTGGATTAGACCATAATATTCATCAGGCAAAAGATTTTACTAATTATACAATTTTCTCTTTATGGGATACTTATCGTGCCCAACATCCATTCTTAAATTTGATTAAACCGGATCGTAATGCAGATATGGTAGAATCAATGATCAAACATCAACAGCAGAGTGTTCATGGAATGCTTCCTGTATGGAGTCATATGGGGAATGAGAATTGGTGTATGAGTGGATATCATGCTGTATCTGTGTTGTCGGATGCTATTACAAAAGGTGTATTTACAAATACTGATGAGGCTTTAGCTGCAATGGTAAGTACTTCGACCGTTCCTTATTATGAAGGAGTTGCAGACTATATGAAGTTGGGATATATTCCCTTGGATAAAAGCGGAACAGCAGCATCTTCCACATTGGAATATGCTTATGATGACTGGACCATTTATCAGGCAGCTTTAAAAGCTGGTAATAAGGAAGTAGCAGAGGACTATCGAAAACGTGCTTTGAATTATCGGAATATTTATGATACGACAATTGGTTTTGCGCGTCCGCGTTATAGTGATGGTACCTTTAAAAAAGATTTTGATGTATTGCAAACTTATGGTGAAGGTTTTATTGAAGGTAATTCCTGGAATTTCTCATTTCATGTACCTCATGATGTATTTGGTATGATGGATTTGATGGGAGGGGAAAAGAAATTTGTAGAGAAATTGGACGAGCTGTTCTCTATGCATTTGCCTGAGAAATATTATGCAGATAATGAAGATATTACTTTAGACTGTCTGGTAGGTGGTTATGTTCATGGTAATGAACCAAGTCATCATGTTCCATATTTATATGCCTGGACGTCTCAGCCATGGAAAACTCAATTCTGGCTACGTGATATTTTGAATCGTATGTACCGAAACGATATTAACGGTCTGGGAGGAAACGATGATGCGGACAGATGTCGGCATGGTATTTGTTTACTGTAATGGGATTTTATCCTGTTTGTCCCGGAACTGACCAATATGTATTAGGAGCTCCTTATTTACCATATTTGAAACTGAAGCTTCCGAATGGAAAAACGCTGGAGATTAAAGCACCCGGGGTTAGTGATAAAAAGCGTTATGTTCATGCTTTAAAGATAAATGGAGTAGCTTATAATAAAATGTATGTTACTCATGAAGACATTTTAAAGGGGGGTGTTTGGGAATTTAAGATGAGTTCTTCTCCGAATAAACGTCGTGGACTTGCAGCAGAAGATAAACCATATTCATTAACTAATGGAGTGAATTAATTTATAAAAACACTTGATATGAAAAAGAGATATTTATTCTATGGATTATTCCTATTGATGGGAATAGGAGCCTGTTCTACAAGTAAAAAAGGACAGCAAGATGGAGCAGAGGTTTTATGGGAAAAATATAATGTCGGAACTGTATTGTTTCAGGATAAGGCTCCGAAGTCAAAAGGCTCCGATATTTATCACCGTATTATTCCGAATGCTGAATCATATATTAAAGAACAGGCACGTACCGTATTGGCCACACTTTATAATTCTCCCAAAGATAGCATTGTACCAGTATATAAAATTCATTATACATTGGAAGATATTGATGGAATTTCTGCTAAAGGTGGGAATTCTGGAAATATTTCTATTTTCTATAGTACACGTCATATTGAAAAGTCATTTGCGGCAAATGATACGGCAAAACTTTTCTTTGAGACTCGCGGGGTACTTCTGCATGAATTGACTCATGCTTATCAGTTGGAACCTCAAGGTATTGGAAATTATGGTAATAGTCGTGTGTTCTGGGCATTTATTGAGGGGATGGCAGATGCTGTACGTGTAGCTAACGGAGGATTTGGGCCGGGAGCTCGTCCGAAAGGAGGGAATTATATGGACGGTTATCGTACCGCAGGTTATTTCTTCGTATGGTTGCGTGACAATAAAGATCCAGAATTCTTACGGAAGTTTAATCGTAGTACATTGGAAGTTGTGCCTTGGTCATTCGATGGAGCTATTAAGCATGTGTTAGGCAAGGAGTATAACATAGATGACTTATGGCACGAATACCAAGTAGCAGTAGGAGATACACAAGCATAAAATAAATCTCGATGAAAATGATTGGAAAGAAGTTGTTTTTGGTTTTGTCATGTCTGGCAACTTTGCCAGGCATGGCTCAAACCGAAAAAATGATTGAGTATGTGAATCCATTTGTAGGAACGGATGGATATGGAAATGTTTATCCGGGAGCTCAGATTCCTTTTGGAGGAATCCAGATAAGTCCGGATACAGATGCTAAGTTCTATGATGCAGCATCCGGATATAAATACAACCATCCAACTATCATGGGATTTAGTTTGACACATTTAAGTGGCACAGGGATTCCGGATCTAGGAGATTTCTTGTTTATACCCGGAACAGGAGAAATGAAATTGGATCCGGGTACCCATGAGGAGCCTGATAAAGGATATCGTTCACGTTATTCACATGAACAGGAATGGGCAACTCCCAATTATTATGCCGTAAAACTGACTGATTATAATGTAAAGGCGGAAATGACTTCTGGTTTGCGTAGTGGTATTTTTCGCTTTACCTTTCCTAAATCAGACAAGGCGTTTATTATGATTGACATGAATCATACTTTATGGCAATCTTGTGAGTGGTCAAATCTACGAATGATTAATGATTCTACAATTACGGGTTATAAACTGGTGAAAGGATGGGGACCGGAACGTCATGTCTATTTTACGGCTGTTTTTTCAAAGAAACTCGACGGACTTCGGTTTATGCAGGATAAGAAGCCTGTGATTTACAATACTTCCCGCTTTCGTAGTTGTAACGAAGCTTGGGGCAAGAATCTGATGGCTTGTCTTACTTTCAACACAAAACAAGGAGAAGTTGTTACTGTCAAAACATCTATTTCTGCTGTTAGCACAGATGGAGCCATGCAAAATATAAAGGAGTTGGATGGTGTGACATTTGATGAATTAAAGGTAAAAGGAGAAGAGCTTTGGGAAAAAGAATTGAATAAATATACACTGGAGGCTGATCGGAAAACAAAAGAAACATTCTATACTTCGGCTTACCATGCGGCTTTGCATCCTTTCATATTTCAGGATTCCGACGGTAGTTTCCGAGGGTTGGATAAGAATATTGAGAAAGCAGAAGGGTTTACGAACTATACTGTATTTTCTTTGTGGGATACTTATCGTGCCTTGCATCCCTGGTTTAACTTGGTCCAACAAGATGTAAATGCGAATATTGCCAATTCTATGCTGGCTCACTACGATAAGAGTGTGGAAAAAATGTTGCCTATCTGGTCATTTTATGGAAATGAGACTTGGTGCATGATTGGATATCACGCTGTTTCTGTATTAGCGGATATGATAGTAAAAGGTGTAAAGGGATTTGATTATGAACGTGCTTATGAGGCAATGAAGACTACGGCAACGAATCCACATTATGATTGTTTGCCGGAATATAGTTCGACGGGTTATGTACCTTTTGACAAAGAAGCTGAGTCAGTATCTAAAACATTGGAATACGCTTACGACGATTATTGTATTGCGCAGGCTGCTAAGAAGTTAGGAAAAGAAGATGATTATCGTTATTTCCTGAATCGTGCACTTTCTTATCAAACTTTGATTGATCCGGAAACGAAATATATGCGTGGACGCGATAGTAAAGGTGATTGGCGTACTCCGTTTACTCCTGTAGCTTATCAAGGACCTGGTTCTGTAAATGGTTGGGGAGATATAACAGAAGGTTTCACGTTGCAGTATACTTGGTATGTTCCACAGGATGTTCAGGGATATATAAACGAAACAGGAAAAGAACTGTTCCGTAAACGCCTTGACGATCTTTTTACGGTGGAACTTCCGGATGATATTCCTGGAGCACATGATATCCAAGGACGTATTGGTGCTTATTGGCATGGTAATGAGCCTTGTCATCATATAGCTTATTTATATAATTATTTGAAAGAACCATGGAAATGTCAAAAATGGGTTCGTACAATTGTAGATCGTTTCTATGGTAACACACCGGATGCTTTGAGTGGAAATGATGATTGTGGACAGATGTCTGCATGGTATATGTTTAATTGTATCGGTTTTTATCCGATTGCTCCTTCGAGCAATGTTTATAATGTTGGCTCTCCTTGTGCTAAAGCAATAACTGTTCGTATGAGTAATGGTAAAATGATTGAGATGAAGGCAGACAATTGGTCACCGAAAAATGTATATGTGAAAGAGTTATATGTGAATGATAAGAAATATGATAAGTCTTATCTAACATACGATGATGTTCGTGATGGTATAAAACTTCGATTTGTGATGAGTGCTAAACCGAATTATAGACGGGCTATATCCGATGAGGCAGTGCCTCCTTCACTTTCATTACCCGGAAAAACGATGAAATATCAACAGATAAAATAAAATATATTTGTGCATTATTAATTTCGCAAAAGCCGTAAGATATAGTCAGGAGTCAAATCCATATATTTCTTCTCATTTTGCTCATAATCTATTGATTGTGGAGGTATTGAAGATTGTACGGATGAATAGATAAAATAATAAAGATAATTATGGTAAGAAAGCTAATGATTTTACTCATAGCTTTCTTGCTTTCATTACCTGCTTTTTCTAAAGACTTTAAGGTGAATGTTTTTGGTGGAAGAAACAGTGTTGTAGTGAAGCAAGAAGGTGACGGAACGATAGAGAATGATTATTTATTGAAAGTGGGATCTCGGAAGTATAAATTCAAATTAAAAGGAGATCAAATGTTTCGGGTAGAAAACTTAAAAGAGAAATCTTATAAAGTAGTGCTGAAACAAGGGGATAAAAAAAGTTCTTTTATTCCTTACAAGGCTGTTGTTCAGGTATATGGGAATAAGTACCAGAAAAAAATATCTCCTCAACAACCATCAGAAACATATCTTGACCGTGAAATAGACGAACTTACTATTATATGGAAAGACACGCCAGAAAGTAACGAGGAATTAGGAAAATATATTGGTGCAGAAATTAGTTATCCTAACTTGCGTAACCAACAAAAACATTTGTTACTTGCCGGACAACGAAATACAGTAGTTACCACTTCTCAGGATGTTATGGTACGATTGGCTTATATACCCAAGCAATGTATAGACACTTTTTATACTTCTTCTTTTGCTGTGAATGCCCGAGAAATAAGTTTAGAAGATAAGTGGAAATCTTTTTCGTTACCCGAGAATATAAATGTATGCATAGATGATTCGATGCGCCAATCATCTATTATACAACTGTATGCAAAGATACTGCTTGATAAACCGGAGAATGACCCGATGGTGGTAGCAACAGAGCACAAGGCTGAAAATGTAAATGAACTAGTTGGAAATTTCGATTCATTCTACAAACGTGTGATATTAAGAGTAGTCAATGTACTTTATGCTCCGGGCGACGACATTATTAATATCAAGCAACTGACTAATATGGTTGGAGCTATGGTAAAAGAGAAGGAAGGGTTTGATGGGGCTACTCCTGCATATCTAAGCCATCATCAGGGGAAAGCACGTATGAAGTTGAATGCTCCTTATCTTGAAAATTATTATAAGAGAAGTAATTTTAATGTTTTAAAAAACGAGCAGATTGGTATTTTCCTTCATGAATTGACACATGCTTATCAACATTATCCCAATTATAAAAAGACGGAAAATGCGGACCATTATTTTGTAGGTTTAGAAGGTATGGCAGACGCAGTACGTTTTATAGCAAAAGGATTTGGAGATAAAGAACGTATTGGTGCTGGTTTGCAAGGAGAAAAAAGTGAGAAGAAATGGCTGACTCCTTATCGTGTTTCTGCTTGTTTCTTAATGTGGTTACGTAATTTTGATGGGGATTTCGTTCGTAAGTTTCATCATACTATAAAAGAAATAGATCATTGGTCGTTTGATAAAGCTATTCATCAAATCCTTGGAGAACAGTATGATGCAGAACAATTATGGAATCTCTATTTGAAGGATGTGAAAGAAGAAGCATTGGAGAAAGGGTATTTAAAATAGTCCTGGTTGCTGCTTTATTATGATAACAGAGTTAGAACCGATTTTATGAAAGGAGACAATTATAATATCAAATGCTTCAAAAAAGGATAAAATCGTCTCAATTTAGTCTTTCTTGCTATCATTTATTTGTGTATTTTTTCATTGCTATTTAAAAATAGTTATATTTGAACCACAAAATCTTATAGAGATGAAAAACAAAAGACTATTCTTAATTCTTGTAGTTTGCAATCTGCTAGCTACAATTGTAGTTGGACAAGGGCTTCCAACTCAAGGTGGTATATTTGAACAGTACATGAAACAGGCACAAGCTTTTGCTTCAAACTATCCACGTGAAAAAGCCTATCTGCATTTTGATAATACAAGCTACTATATAGGGGACACAATTTGGTTTAAGGCTTATGTAACTCTTGCGGAACAACCGACATTTAGTGAGATAAGTCGACCATTGTATGTGGAATTAATAGATCAGGCGGGCCATATCAGGGACAAGCAAATTATAAAACTTTCTCAAGGACAAGGAAATGGACAGATAGCTCTTCCTAAGTCGTTGTTGTCCGGTTACTATGAGGTGCGGGCTTATACTCGTTGGATGTTAGGATTTAGTGAGCCACAATATTTTTCACGTACTTTCCCAATATACCAATTAGCAAGAGGGAATCAGTCGGAACGTAATATCACTAATTATGATTTGAGTACCTCTATGGATCAACGTCCGGAGATAACTAAAAAGAAATTAGATATAGGATTCTTTCCTGAGGGCGGGCAGTTAGTGGAAGGAATAGAGTCACGTGTCGCTTTTAAAGCAGAAAGTAATCGTGATGGCGACATTCAATTATCTGGAGCACTTTTTTCTGCTGACGGAAAAGAGCTAGCAAAATTAGAAACTATGCACGACGGTATGGGACATTTTAATTATACTCCCACATCCTCGCCAGCTACTGCTAAAGTAAACTATAAGGGAAATGAATATAAGTTTGAACTTCCAAAAGCACTTTCATCAGGCTATGTGATGAAGGTAGACAATGCATCAGGTGTTCTTTCAGTAAATGTATTCTGTGATGCAAAAACAGTCCAAGACTCTTTGGCTATTTTTATTAGCCATGCCGGTAGACCTTATGCTTATAAAACAATATATTGTCAAGCAGATGCACCTCAACAGATGACGGTGCGTACTCGTGACTTGCCTTCAGGTGTTATTCAGATTAGTCTTATCAATCGTGCAGGACATACATTATGTGAGCGTTTTACTTTTTGTTTTCCTAAAGCGCCTTTACGTATATCAACTTCCGGATTGAAAAGGGTCTATGAACCATATGCGCCTATTCGTTGTGAGTTGCAGCTAAAAGATTCGTCAGGGAATCCTGTAACAGGTAATTTGTCTGTAAGTGTACGCGATGCATTACGCTCTGATTATTTGGAGTATGATAACAATCTATTTACCGATCTTTTATTTACCTCCGATTTGAAAGGTTATATTCATCAACCAGGTTATTACTTAGTCGACATGGATACTAAAAAACTGCAAGAACTGGATATCTTGATGCTAGTACATGGATGGCGTAAATACGATATGGAACAGATAATAGGAGTTACTCCATACACACCACTACAAAGACCAGAATCGCAGTTGGTCCTGAATGGTCAGGTAAAATCGACTATTCTAAAGAATGAATTGAAAAATATCGGTCTTAGTGTAATGATTAAAAAGGAGGAAGGTATTATTACCGGGCAAACTGTAACAGATGAGAATGGACGTTTTTCTATTCCTATGGAGGATTTTGAAGGAAGTGAGGAAGCACTATTCCAGACACGTAGATTGAATAAGAATCGTAATAAAGATGCTTTTATTATGATTGATCGTAATTTCTCCCCTAAAGTACGCCCTCTTGATTATTTGGAATCTCATCCAGAATGGAAAGATTTGGATCAATGGAGACAAGTCGTTGATGATTTCGATTCTCTTTATTTGGATTCTCTGCGTAGAGTAGAAAGTGACTTCTTATTGGATGAAGTTGTCGTCAAGAGTAAAAAACGCAAAGGTTACATGGATACGAAAATCAGTGAAAAGAGTATAGACGCTTACTATGATGTGCGTCAGATTGTTGATTTGTTGCGTGACCAAGGAAAATTTGTTAATTCGATTCCTGAATTCTTGGAAATATAAAGCCCGCAATTTCTTTGGGATAAAAGAGATGATTCATACACTTATCGGTTGAAGCCAATGAAGTTTATTTTCGATGGTAAAATTTTGTCTCGTATTGAAGAAAAGATGATGTTGACTGAGATTGACGGATTGGCTTCAATGATTATATGTAAAGGAAGTCAGGCTATTCGTGATGAGATACTTAACAATTCCAGTCTATCTGGTGTAAATGATGTATTGGATCTTAGTACTTCTGATGATCGCAGTATGACAGATGATATGAATAGAACAGATCTAGGCGATCTTAGTTCTACAGATAATAGTAGTACAAGTAATAGTAATACTTTGAATACTAATAAAAAATTAGATATGACAAATTTAGATGAATTTATATTTGTATATCTGATACCTCTTCCTCACCATGATATTATGAATAAGAATGAAACTGCAGCTTGGGGAACTCGCAAGACAGTCATACAAGGTTACACACCTGTATTGGAATGTTATTCTCCTTCTTATCCGCAAAAGCAGTTGTACATGGATAGGGTTGATAAGAGACGTACTCTTTATTGGAATCCTACTGTACAGACAGATGCAGAAGGAAAGGCTGTAATTGAATGTTATAATAATCAGTATTCCACTCCTTTGGTTATTCAGGCGGAAACCATGACTAATGGTCGGATTGGAAGCGTTACTTATTCAACGATACCGGTAGCTGATAAATAATTTTATAGATAAAAGTTAGTTATATATTAATTTAAATTTTTTGTAATATGAAGTATAGAAACATTTTTCTTTCTATAGTATTAGGTTGTTCTACTTCTCTTTGTGCTCAGAAAGCTTCTACTCCAAAGGAAACAAGTGGTAATCCCATTTTTCATGGATGGTATGCTGATCCGGAGGGAGTTGTGTTTAATAAGGAATATTGGGTTTATCCGACATATTCTGCTCCTTATGATGATCAGATATTTATGGATGCTTTCTCATCTACTGATTTGGTAAATTGGAAAAAGCACCCTAGAGTAATTGAAAAAAAGAATATTAGTTGGCTACGACGCGCATTATGGGCACCGGCAGTCGTTCAGGAAAATGGGAAATACTATTTATTCTTTGGTGCTAATGATATCCAGAACAATAATGAACTGGGAGGAATTGGAGTAGCTGTGGCTGATAATCCGGCTGGACCTTTTAAAGATGCGTTGGGTAAACCGTTGATAGATAAAATTATTAATGGAGCGCAACCTATCGACCAGTATGTATTTAAAGATGATGACGGGCAGTATTATATGTACTATGGTGGATGGAGACACTGTAATATGGTAAAGATGGCTCCGGATTTATTGAGTATAGTTCCTTTTGAAGATGGGACTATGTATAAGGAAGTAACTCCTGAAAATTATGTGGAAGGACCGTTTATGTTGAAACGAAAAGGGAAATATTATTTCATGTGGTCTGAAGGTGGTTGGGGTGGTCCCGATTATTGTGTGGCATATGCTATTGCAGATTCTCCTTTCGGTCCATTTAAGAGAGTCGGAAAGATTTTGCAGCAAGATCTTTCTGTAGCTACGGGAGCCGGTCACCATTCATTGGTAAAAGGTAAGGGAAAAGACGAATGGTATATCATTTATCATCGTCGTCCGCTAGGAGAAACAGCAGCTAATAGTCGTGAAACTTGCATTGACCGATTGTACTTTGATAAAGATGGGTATATAAAGCCTGTAAAGATGACTTTCGAAGGAGTGAAGGCTAGCCCTCTTAAAAAATCTCGTTAATTGATATTATAACTTATAGGAGTGGTGCTTATTTTCTTGAGAACCACTCCTTAAATTCTGCAACTTTTGCCTTACTGACTAATATCTTTTCTTGATTTCCCAAATATCGCAGATTGATAGATAAACGGCTGTTGAACCATAAATCAATATCTTTAATTGCTTCCCTTGAAACCAGATATTGGCGATTAGCCCTGAAGAATAGTGTCGGATTTAAGCAATCGGTAAGTTCATCCAACGTCTGAGGAAAATAGTGTTCTGTTCCGTCTGCTAAAACTGCTTTTACCTGGCAGTCTTTGATATAGAACAATTGTATCATGTCTACTGAAACAGGTAATAATTTATCTCCTTTCAGAGGAATGAGAAAATGTGTCTTATAGTTTTCTTGTTTTTTGAGGGAATGAATTAATTGCAGTAATTCATTGTCATGCGTTTGTAAATCATCTTCATTTTTGAAAGGGGAATCCTGTAAACTTTCTAATTTTTCAAAAGCGTGTTCTACGTCTTCTTTGCAGATCGGTTTCAACAAATAGTCGATACTGTTTACTTTAAATGCGCGTAAAGCGTATTCGTCATATGCCGTAGTGAATATAATCGGACATGTAATATGAATATGTTCGAATATCTCGAAAGCGGAACCATCTGCCAGATGAATATCCATAAATACCAGCTCAGGCATTGGATTGCTATTAAACCATTCGATAGTTCCTTCGATGCTATCCAATACTGCGATAACTTCCACGTCCGGTTTTACTTCATTGAGTTGTGAAGTCAGGTTGCGTACGGCTGCTTTTTCATCTTCAATAATGACAGTTTTCATTGGTCTTCTCTCGAATAAGGATTATAGATTTTCGCAGATAAGAGGAATACATACGGTAAATTCCTTATCCTCTGTAATTTGAATGTCTTGTTTGAACAAAAGACGGTAACGCTTGGCTAGATTTGCCAGACCGATACCTGTACCGGGAGTAGCAGTCCATTTGGGCTGTATAGCGTTGCTGACAGACAAGTATCCTTCGTTATCCGTAGTGATGTGGATAGTCAGCGGTTTACGGTTGCTGATTTCATTATGTTTCACTGCGTTTTCGATTAATACTTGTACCGCCATTGGAGGAAGAAGATAATTTTCCAATGTTTTGTTTATTTGAATATCAAATTGCAGGTTGTTTTCGAATCTCATCTTTAACAAGAATATGTATGCAGAGGCGAAGTCCATTTCTTTCCGGAGAGTAACACTTTGGGAATCGTTACTTTGTAATGTATATCGTAATACGCGGGAAAGTTCCTGAATATAGTCTTGTGCTTTACTTTGGTTTTCGCGAACCAATGATTGTAAAGTGTTCAGAGAGTTGAACAACATGTGCGGATTAAGTTGGTTCTTTAATACTTCATATTGATTACGGAGATTCTCTGCCAGCAATTGTTCGTTTTCTATTGATACAAGTTGCTGACGACGAATTAGATAAATAATGTAACAACTGCTGGTGACAAGACAGGAAATGATAAAGTCACGTAAAGGATGTAGGTAGTGATGTACCATTGCGTCGATTGCAGGAATATCCAAGGTGTTGTGCATGAATACAAATACCTGTCCAAGCAGATTATTTAATACCCAGGTAAAGATGAAAGAAAGAAGAATCTTTGTCCCTGTTATCTTGATAGATGCTTGGTTGAAATGAAATAAGCGTGTATTGATAGCAAAGAGCACCAGTAATGAAAGGAAAGTAAACCAAACTTCGTTTGCTACATCAATAAACCTCATACCCGGAAAAAGAGAGTGGCTCTCGAAACGGTCGAAGAGAGAAACTAATTCCGGGAAATGGATAAGTACAGCCACCACAACGGAGATGATGACTGTAGAGAGTAGATACTTATCTTTTATTATGGTCTTTACTATCATACTGCAAAGATAGTTGTTAATTGTGAATTACTTGGTTGCGACCGGTTGTTTTTGGATATGCGCAGTTACGTACATTCCCGGACGGAATTGCGGGTCCGCCTCTTTGATCGTTGCATATACTTCGAGCGAACGGTTTATTTCGTCTACTTTCTGTCCGATAGAAACTACTGTGCCATAAAATACTTTTGTACCCATACCATTGACGCGGAATTGTACAGGACTTCCTACCTGCATATCCGCAAGGTCCTTTTCGTAAGTAGTCAGGCAGAGCATAGGCATCGTTTTGTCAATCACTTCACAAAGGGCTTCTCCCGGATTTACATATTTGCCGATATTCATTTCGACATTTGTTGCGTAACCACTGATAGGAGATTTTACTTCCAGTAAAGGTTGGATACCATTCTGAATGAGAGTCTCCGGATGTACGCCAAGGAGCAGAAGTTGTGTAGCTGCGGCATCCTGACGGCTTTTCATCGAAAGATAATCTGCTTTACTCTGTTGGAATTTCTTTTGTGAAGCTGCTTGTTCGACAGAAAGAGTTTTTTGCCGTTCGTATTCCGCCTGAAGATATTCGGTTTGGGCGTGACTGTCCAGATAAGTCTGTTGTAGAGTGATAAATTCCGGATTCTCCAAAGTGGCTAACACAGTATTTGGGCTAACGTGTTGTCCCGGTAACAGAGAGGTGTTTTTGATTACTCCGCCCATAGTTAAAGCAATGGTTGCTTGTCGTTGAGGAGGGAGCACAATCCGACCGTTGAAAGAAACTTGATTTGGCTTTGAAGTAGCAGAGGTTACTGCATCTACTTCCGGCTGTGCCATACTATCAGTTTTGGCTGTAGCAACAGGGATTGTCTCGTCAGTATCTGCTGGTTGCTGGTTTCCTTTGCAAGCTATTAGAGCAAGTAATAGGAAAGGGTAAATTATCTTTTTCATATTCTATTTATTTACATTTTGTTTCTAGTTTATTAGTGACAGACGTTATATCAAGTAATTAAATTCCTATTTATTTGAATAACTCGTATTCCAGAGCAGCGATGTTATACTGATAAACTGTCTCGATATAACCACGTCGGATATCTCTTGCGGTGGTAATGGACTGTATATATTCGGCTACGCCTGTTTCACTGTGCTGTAATTGCAAGTTGGTTGCTTTAATTAGTTCTTCTGCTTCTTTCAAAGCAGAAGAGGTATAAAAACGAAGGCTTTCATTATATTTTCTGAGATTAGCTTCTAATTCAGTAACTTTATTATTCAATTCCCGGAGATTTGATTCAGCTTGTAGTTGTGCGGAAGTAACAGCAAGTCTGGCTTGTCTCACCTTACTTTTCTGTGGGACGAAATAAACGGGAAACGATACTCCTACCATCCAAGCATTCAGATTCTTCAAAGGAAGAATATTTTGACGTGTATATCCCATACTGATTTCAGGAAAGAAACGACTGCGTTCAATATTCAGCATTGCTTTCGCCTCGTCTGCTTGACTTTTGAAGTACTGAGTATGTGCTTCGGACAAAGTGCCTGTCGAAAGTGATGTGTATAGTAAGGATAAAGTTGAATCGGCCGGGACGATGGGAGTGTCTGAATAACAACTCCAGCGGAAACGTGTCAAAGCCATTCTTTCTTCCTCTTGTGCCTGAAACATACGATTGTGCAGATCCGCTGCTAAAGTGGTCATCATATTCTTTTCGAGTAAGGTGATCTCACCCTGTTGGTAACGGAGTTCTCCGATATGCCGGAGTTTTTCAGCCAATTGGTCTTGATCACGATACATGGAACTAAGATTGGTGGCATATTGATAATAAGCCCAGGCACGCTTGACTTCTGCGATAACTTCTTTCTCTACCATTTGGCGGTAGTAAGTGTTTGTCTTTATCTGGCGGTTAACCAAGGCATTCTTGTAGAAAGGAGTGAGCAGGGAACCCAGACTTTGTTCGAAAGCTACTTCCTTATCATTCTTGTTTTCTCCATTCAGTTGTCCCCACGAATAATTAAATGTAGTAGGAGTGGCTTCTACTATTTCACCACGAGTAGCCTTTACTTGTTGTATGGCATTGGTTGCCATTTTCAGACGAGGATGATTTTGTTTGGCTATCTCAATAGCCTGTTCCAAACTGACAGTTTGGGACTGTTGAGCAGTGACGCAAGGAGGAATTAGTAAAAATAATGGTAATAGTATGGTGAAAAATGGTAACCGGAATTTGCTTCCCGGACGTCTCCACGTTGCCCATGAATTGACAATCTTGTAGAATACCGGAATGATGAGCAGAGTTAATATCGTAGAGATAATCAGTCCGCCAATCACTACAGTTGCCAATGGACGTTGTACTTCTGAACCTGCCGAAGTTGCGATTGCCATTGGCACAAATCCTAACGAAGCAACTAATCCGGTCAGGAATACAGGGCGCAATAAATGAGGTGTTCCTAATGAAATAATACGATTGGTAGACATGGCATACTTATTTTGTTTACGAAGTTCATTGAAATGGCTCACCATCAGGATACCGTTCAGTACTGCTACACCGAAAAGTGCGATGAATCCTACTCCGGCGGAGATACTAAACGGAAGACCCCGTAGCCACAAAGCTAGTATACCACCGATAAGAGATAACGGTACTGTGGAGAATACCATCAATGTGTAAGTGATATTTTTGAATGCAAAGAATAAGATCAGTAAGATAAGCATCAATGCAACCGGAATTACTATCAGCAATGTATCAATTGCATTTTGTAGGTTCTCAAACTGTCCCCCATATTCAAAGTAATATCCCGGTTTCAGTTTAATATTTTTGTCCAGAGTCTTTTGGATGTTGGCCACTACCTGCTGAATATCCGCATTACGTACATTCACTCCGATAACAATGCGTCGTTTGGTAGCGTCACGATTGATTTGTAACGGACCATTGACCAAATCGATACTTGCTACTTCACTGACCGGAATTTGTATACCTTCCGAAGTGCGCACAAATAATTTGTCGAGGTTGAGGTCTGCTACCTTTTCTTGATCGAGACGGACGACCAGGTCAAACCTTCTTTCGTTTTCAAAGATTACTCCACTGGTTTCTCCGGCGTAAGCAGTTCGGATAATCGTATTCAATTCTTCTATGTTGATGCCGTAACGGGCTATCTTTCCACGATTATATTTTACAACCAGTTGAGGCAATCCCATTGTTTGTTCCACAATAACGTCTGCGGCTCCGGGAACTTTTTCAACGAATGTAGCGGCCTCCTTAGCTCTTTCGTACAGTTCGTGTGTGTCTTCTCCATACAGTTTTACGGCAATGTCAGCTTTGGCTCCTGTCATCAATTCATTAAAACGTAATTGGATAGGCTGGCTGAAATTAAATTCTGCCCGGTCGGCCAGTGGCTCCAGTGCTTCTTTCATCTTTTCTACCATTTCGGCGCGACTTTCCGCGCTTGTCCACTCTTTGAAAGGTTTCATTACAATCATTACATCGGCATCTTCTACTGCCATTGGGTCGGTAGGAACTTCTGCCGTACCGATTTTGGCTACTACGTGTTTGATTTCGGGAAACTTATCCATCAATGTCTTTTCAGCCTGATTGGAGACTTCGATACTCTCTGAGAGTGAACTCCCGGCGGGAAGTGTCATTTGCATGGCGAAGTCTCCTTCATCGAGTGTTGGTATGAATTCAGCTCCCAGTCGTGTGAAAAGGAAGAGTGAAGCAATGAGGGCGGCAAAGGCAGCAGCCGTTGTCTGCCACTTGAAACGGAGGCAGAATTTTAATATTTGTTGATAAATTTTGTTTAGTTTCTCAAAGAAACGGTCGGCAAGTATTGGTTTCACTACGATGGTGTGTTTAAGGAAAAGAGACGCCATCATAGGGACGTAAGTCAATGAAAGTATTAATGCGCCAATAATGCAGAATACGAGCGTTTTTGCCATTGGAGTAAAGTATTTTCCTTCGATTCCGCCAAGCGTAAGAATAGGGAAGAATACGATTAAAATAATCACTAC
>ERZ826016.1795-NODE-1795-length-18562-cov-3.038256_pt1 | contig 18562 bp, 16 predicted proteins | sample MGYA00519872_ERZ826016 | MGnify/ENA primary metagenome ERZ826016 (study PRJEB31778, sample SAMEA3449218) | human gut metagenome | biome: human gut; feature: human-associated habitat; material: faeces | place: United Kingdom | collected 2010/2012 ... | reverse complement strand
GATCTACCAACCAGACGTCCTTCCAGCAATCCCTCATTGCGCCCCTCTCGCAGACCTTCCATTCGTCCCCTATTTTCGAGTCTTTCAGCAACATCACAGAGTATCTTTTCTGTTAAATCTTTCTCACCCATTTTACTCCCCCTCGTTTTTTTGTTACCTGTATTGTAACACGGATAATCAACATATCTCAACTGAATTACTTAGCATTTCCACAATTTCTCTTTTCTGATCCATTCTGGGATGAACATAGCGATCCATGGTAATTTTTATAGAACTATGTCCAAGGATTTCGCTAATGCATTTATAATCGCCACCATTCTCAACACATCTTGTAGCGAATGTGTGTCTCAAGCAGTGAAAATTGCGATAGGGAATTCCTAACTTTTCTAAGATTCTTTCATAAATCCTGCGATATTGTCTTGGCTCCAATGGTACTTGGGTGCCACTCAGGAAGTATGCATTTTCCTCTAGGGAGCAATCCCTCATCTGTTGCAGCAACTGAAAAATATGGCTAGAAAGCGGAACCAGGCGATTGGAGGAAAGTGACTTGGGCGGTGTGATAACCACTTTCGTGTGCGGTATGCTTTCCTTATTATATATACGTTGCAACGTTTTGGTAATATAAACCACCTGATTTTCCATGGCAATGTCTTTCCATTGCAAAGCACAGATCTCACCAATACGCAGACCACTGCTCAAACACAGGGCAATACCAACAACTTGTGGGGTCGGATTTCTTCTGGCATAATCCAAGATCTTCTGTTGTTCCACATACGAAAAAATATATTCATCCTGAAGATCTATATTGCGCTTTTTATTTGGCGTAATATAAATATGAACTTTAAATTGCGCCAGATACTCCTTGCGCACCGCATAGTTAAGTGTCTGTTTTACCAGTACAATCCAGTTTTGTATTACACTATTTTTTCTTGGTTTTCCGTCATTTGAGGGCATTTCTTGCCATTGAAATGTACAATTTTGCAACACATCTTCTGTAATCTCTGCTATTTCATATTTTCCCAACATCGGCAGAATATAGGCACGCATTTCATATGCGTACAACGCGTAGGTTGATTCTTTCACATAGTGTTTCTTTTCTTCCAGCCATTCCTCGACCAGTTCCTTATACTTCATGTTTCCAATTCCTCCTGAGAAATATATTTTTCTTCATTATAAAATCCTGTCCTTATTGGTTTTCAATGAGGATAGTTTACCCTGAAAGAGAGAAATTATGATTAATTTTAATGTACCGCCTCATGTGGGAGACGAAGAGAAGTATATTGCCGAGGCGATTGGCAATCATAAAATATGCGGTGACGGACCTTTTTGCAAGAGATGTGCAAAGTGGTTTGAAGATACTACAGGAACAGAAAAGGCGTTACTGACGACTTCTTGTACACATGCGACGGAGATGGCAGCAATTCTGGCGGATATTCAGCCGGGGGATGAAGTCATTATGCCGTCGTATACTTTTGTATCGACAGCAGATGCCTTTGTTTTGCGTGGTGCTAGGGTCAAATTCGTAGATATCCGACCGGACACGATGAATATAGATGAAAAGTTGATTGAGGATGCGATTACCAAAAAAACCAGGGCAATCGTTCCTGTTCATTACGCAGGAGTTTCCTGTGAGATGGATACGATCATGGATATTGCACGCAGACATAACCTTCTGGTTGTTGAGGATGCAGCACAGGGTGTTATGAGTACATATAAGGGAAAAGCACTCGGTACAATAGGCGACTTCGGATGTTATAGTTTCCATGAAACAAAGAATTATAGCATGGGCGAAGGCGGACTTTTGCTGATTAAAAATCCGGATTACATTGACCGGGCAGAAATTGTCCGTGAAAAGGGTACGAATCGAAGCAAGTTCTTCCGTGGACAGATTGATAAATATACATGGGTTGATGCAGGATCCTCATATTTGCCAAGCGAGCTTAACGCAGCATATCTCTGGGCACAACTAGAAAAGGCGCAGGAGATTTATGATGATCGCATGAATAGTTGGAATCAGTATTATGAGATGTTAAAGCCATTGGCAGAGGCTGGATATATTGAACTGCCGTATGTTCCAGAGGAATGTGTACATAATGCACATATGTTCTATATCAAGGCAAAGGATTTGGAAGAAAGAACAAAACTGATTGAGTATTTGAAAAGCCATGGCGTTGGAGCAGTGTTCCATTATATTCCATTACATAGCGCACCGGCAGGTAGAAGATTTGGAAAGTTTGTGGGACAAGATAAGTACACGACAAAGGAAAGTGAAAGACTTATGAGATTGCCAATGTATTATGGACTTAAGGATATAGAGATCGACTTGGTAGTCGAATTTATAAAGACATTTTATAAATAATGTGGTATGAAAAATGAAAAATAAAAAAATCGCAATTATAGGGGCTTCGTATTTGCAGGAGCCCCTAATTAGTAAAGCAAAAGAGATGGGGATAGAAACACATGTATTTGCATGGCAGGTGGGCGATGTAGGAGAAAAACTTGCAGACTATTTTTATCCTATCAGTATTGTGGAGAAAAAAGAAATATTACAGAAATGCCAAGAAATCCAGGTGGATGGTATTTGTACGATAGCGTCGGATCTGGCGGCGGTTACTGTTTGCTATGTGGCAGAAAAGATGGGACTTTCAGGTAATTCCATACAAACAGGATTGGTATCCACAAATAAACATGAGATGAGAAAATGTTTCGAGAGGCATGATGATCCATCACCAAGGAGTATTTTGGTGGAAACAGTGGATGACTTAAAAGACATAGAATTAGAGTATCCTTTGATTGTGAAACCATTGGATCGATCTGGTAGCAGAGGCATTACCAAAATAAATCATTTTGAGGAATTGGCACCAGCGATTGAGAAGGCAAAAGACCAGGGATTTGAGAAAAAAGCCCTAGTCGAAGAATTTGCAGATGGGCAGGAATATAGTGTTGAATTTATTTCTTGGCAGGGGAAACATACATTTTTAGCCCTGACGGAAAAATTTACAACAGGAGCACCGGGGTATGTCGAGACGGGACATATTCAACCAGCCGATATTAAAGGCGAGCAGTTGAAAAAAGTCGAACGCGTCATTTGCCATGCTTTGGATAGTTTAGGTATTCAAGTAGGTGCATCTCATTCGGAAATCAAGATTGATGAGGATGGGAATATTAAAATTATAGAAATAGGCGGTCGTATGGGCGGTGATTTCATAGGCAGCCATTTGGTAAAACTATCTACGGGAGTTGACTTTGTAGAAGCAGTAATTAAGTGTGCTTTAGGAGAGAAACCGGACATCAATCCTATAGATACAAAAAAGGTTGCTGCGGTTCGCTTTATCCTAAATCATTCTGATAAAGAGGAAATAAATAAGTACATTGATAAGCACGGAGATAGAGTGGTTGCATATGAAATAGAAGTTGAAGATGGGGCAGATGTGACAGATAGCGCAAGTCGATGGGGATATTGCCTGACGTATTTTGATAATTACGAATCAGCGCGAAAATTTGTTGCGCAATAAATGCTTAAGGAGATTGCTGTGAAAGGAAAATTATCAGTTGTAATACCATGTTACAATTCTGAACAAAATATACAGAGCGTTATTCAGAAAGATATAGAAATTTTTAAAGAATTAGCCGTAGAACAATACGAGTTTATCCTGGTGAATGATTGCTCAAAAGATAACACATGGGAATTGATCAAGCAGATGGCGCAGGAAAATGCACATATTGTCAGCATAAATCTGGCAAAGAACTGCGGACAGCACGGGGCTATCATGGCTGGATTTCACTATGTAACAGGTGATTATGTGGTGGTGAGTGATGATGATGGTCAGACCAAAATGGAAGTGGTCGGAGAAATGATGGAGAAAATTCAAGAGGGGTATGATGTAGTCACAACCGAGTGGACGACAAAATCCAAGAGATCCTTGATAAGAAAGATGGGAACCAAGTTGAGTGATTGGATGAATGAAGTTTTGTTGAAAGCACCAAAAGGAGTTGCTGTTTCCATTTTCTTTATGGCAAAGAGGTTTATCATAGATGAAGTTATCAAATATGATAATCCGTATCCTCATATTCCCGGCTTGATATTAAGAACCTCTCATAATATCGGAGTGGTTCAAACCGAACAACTGGACAGACAAAATGGTGTATCGGGCTATTCTTTTCGCAAATTGATGAGTCTTTGGATGAACGGATTTACGGCTTTTTCGGTGGTTCCGCTTCGTATTGCAACTTATTTGGGGGTATTTAGTGCACTGGTAGGCTTCGTTTATGGAATTTTCATTATTATAAGAAAATTGGTTGCTTCTAACATTCCGGCGGGATGGAGTTCTACAATTGCAATTTTATTATTCATGAGTGGAATTATTCTGTGTGTCCTTGGAATGATAGGCGAATATGTTGGAAGAATATATATGTGTATCAATAATACACCGCAGTATATTGTCAAGGAAGTGGCAAAGGAGAATGAGGAATAAAGGGTATGAAAAAAGTCTTATTGTTAAACGCTGGACATACAGAAGAACCGCTGATAAAAGAACTGAAACAATTAGGAGTTTATTTGGTAACATCTGGCAATCGACCGGACATGCCTGGGCATAAAGAGGCAGATCAATATATTCAGGCAGACTATTCCGACAAAGATGCGATATTAGAAATGGTAAAAGAGGAAAAAATTGATGGTATCGTATCCTGTGCACATGACTATGGGATGGTTACGGCTGCATATGTTGCTGAGCAAATGGGATGGAAAGGGCATGACAGTCTCAAAAACACTATGTTGTTACATGAGAAAGATCAATTTAAGGAATTGTGTGTGAAACTTGGTATTCGTTCACCGCTGTCTACATGTTTTGATCTGGAAAAAGATGCGGTTGCTTTTTTGGATAGCGTTGAGTATCCGATTATTTGCAAGGCGGTAGATCAAACCAGTGGTGTTGGAATCTGTCGCGCAGACAATCGTGCAGAGGCAATAGAGGCAATACATAACTCATTTGAAAAATCTCGAATGAAGAGAATCGTGATAGAACCATTTATTGTTGGAAATCAAGAATCGTTTGTGGCTTTTGTAGTCGGTAAAAAAGTGGTTTCTTGCACGGCATGTAATTGTTATTCACCGATCAATCCGTATTTGATACAGACAGAGACAATGCCGAGCGATCATTTTTCTGAAGTCAGAGATGAATTAGTAGAAATAACAGAGAAACTGTTTCGGAAATTGGATTTAGTGGATGGTCTTATCACTATCCAATATATCGTGAAGGATGGCAAACCTTATGTGATTGAAACTATGCGAAGATGCTTAGGTAATCGGTTTTTGACACCGGTTACTGCGGTTACAGGGTTCCCATTCCATAAAGCGCTTGTAATGGCTGAATTGGGGATGGATTGTAGCGGATTGAAGGCAGAGGAACCTATGGCTAAGTATGCCGGGCATCATGCAATTATGGCAGAGAGAAATGGAAAGTACATGGGTACAGAAATACCGGATGATATTATGAGCCATGTGTTTGAATATGTGGAATTGTATTCCAAGGGAGAAATATTGGAAAAATATCTCAGCGAACGCTTGGGCTATATTTATTATCAATATGATACTCCCGATGAGATACGTCAGGCTGCTATGACATTTAATGAGCGCATCAAAATCATTTTGGAATAGGAGAAAAAATGAGCAAAATTGCTATTTGCGGATACTCATCCAGTGTGGGAAGGGGATTCATATCTAGGTATGATACCCAATTTGAATTTGTTAAACTGGGTAGAAGAAATGATGCAGATATATATATAGATCTAAAAGAACGCGAGTTAAAGGGTGACATAGATAAATTACGAGGATGTGATGTTTTGATCAATCTGTCGGCACAGGTTGATGATACAACGGATCAGGCGATTCTTGATTTGGTAAATGTGAATGTACTGGGAGCACTTTATCTGGCGGAAATTTGTCATCAATATCAGATTTCTCAATTTATAAATATGTCATCTATCTCAGCAACATATAGGGCGGATGATGCCTACTATGGATTTTATGCACAGAGTAAAAAAAGTGCAGAGGAATTTTTGGAATGTTATTGTGAGCAGATGCGTGTGGATTTGTGTATTTTGAGACCGGCGGCTATTTATGGAGAGGATATGTTTGCGACTCATCAGAGGCTGCTATATGGCATGATGGAAAAAGTAAAAAAGGACGATACGGTAACAATCTATGGAAAATGTGATGCTCACAGGAATTACATCCATATAAACACGCTGTCGGAGATTTTGGCAGGAGTGATTCGGGAACATGTGACCGGTATCTATAATGTGGTATGTAAAGAGAACCAGACATTGACAGAAATCGTAGCGGACTTAAATCGTTTTTATCACAGGAACAGCAAGATAGAGTTCTTGAGGGAAAAACCAGATATCATTGAAAGATTTTTCCAGTGTGATGAAAGAATATATGAACAGACAGGTGTTACAGTTCCAAAAGGAATATATGATGAATTGTCACGGTTCTAAGTAAAACCATTAAAGGAATGACAAGTATGGAAAAAGCATTAGCGGTATTATGGTCTCCAAAATCTCTATTAGATTTTTTGTGGTACTATGAGGCTTATGGAAAGAAGAAATATGAATATGATTTGCTCATTTTACCGGCAGGTATGGATTTAAATGGAAACTGGAGCGTTAGAATTTATGATTTCGCGTTAAATACAGGAATTTTTCATGAAATTACAATTTATGATGGCGCGTATATTGATAAGGGGTTGTGGTTAAAAATCAAAACAGTTATTGATATGGGATGGAATGCAATTTTGCGACGCCAACCAGAATATTGTGCGAAAGTATTAAAACCATGGATTGATTGTAAAAGATATAAACAGATTGTTACTGTTTTCTTACCTACTATTTTTTCGGGAGAACTGGTTGTTTTATCAAAGTACTTGGAAGTGGTGTTGCTGGAAGACGGAGCGAGAGATTATGAACCGCATCGGAGTTGGCCGACGAGATATTGGATAAAAAGAGAGGGTTGGCAATATGAGATTGCAGGATGTATCTTGTCAAAATTGGGATATGCGGATACGACAACAATGTATAATTTCGCGCCGACAAAGAGATGTGTAAAATTTTCCTCGCGACCAGAAAAACTGTTGTATAGAGATTATAAGGAAATCTTTCAATTAAATGATATGTCGTTAGTAGACAAGAAAGCGTATCAAGCCCTAGTTGAAAAGACATTTGATTATGATGTCACGGGGGTACAAGCAGATTATGCATTGTTTACCGCACCGCTGAAAGAAGATCTTCAGGTTGATGAGAAGATTACACAAGATTTTGTCCGGTACATTGTGGGAAAAATGGGAAAAGGCAGACTATTGCTTAAGAAACATCCGAGAGATGAGATGTCGTATCAATTTCCGGATGGAGTAGAAGTGATAGAGGTACCGAAGAATGTGCCGGCGGAGTTATTGCTTGGAATCCTGAATGGAACTCAAGTGTACTTTACATATCCATCAACAATCATGCAAGAAATGAGGGCAAGTAGTCCTAAGATATTGTTTGATTCAAAGGAAAAAAGCGGTACATATAATCCACAAAGAATTTTGGATGCTATGAAAACCATTGAATTTGGCTCAGAGTATTTGATAGACATATATGAAGATAAAGCAAAGGATAGAACTTAAGAGATTATGGAAAAATTAATTATTATAGGCGCTGGCGGATATGCCAAGTCGGTATTAGATTCCGTAGATTATTTCAATTATGAAATGGTTGGTTTTTTGGATGAGTATAAGAAGGACAAGGAACATTTGGGCTATCCAATTTTAGCCAACTCGTTAGAAGAATTGGATCAAAAAGAAAAATATGTCTATATTATTGCAATAGGCAATAATGCAGCCAGAAAAGAATGGTTTGAACGATTACAGAAATTGAATTTACGTCTGGTGAATGTAGTGGATAGAACGGCTATCGTCTCACCACATGCTGATGTGGGAAATGGATGTTTTATAGGTAAGATGGCGATTGTTAATAGCAATGCAGTCGTAGGAGATAATTGCATTGTGAATACGAAGGCTCTTTTAGAGCATGGATGCCATTTGGAGCGACATGTAAATATCTCAACGAATTCGGTATTGAATGGAGATGTTTATGTTGAGGATGGGGCATTTGTTGGTAGTTCATCTGTGACAATCGGACAACTAAAAATAGGGGCTTGGTCTACTGTGGGAGCAGGTGCAGTAGTGGTTCGTGATGTGGAGTCGAACACAACAGTAGCGGGGATTCCAGCGAAAGTAATTGGGAGAAAGGACAGTATATGATAAAGATAATAGCAGAAATTGGCTGCAATCATAACGGAAGCAAAGAACTGGCGCGAAAAATGGTTGCCAAGGCAAAAGAGTGTGGGGCAGATGCAATCAAATTCCAAACATTCAGTGCAGATGCGCTGATTTCTAAATATGCTCCTAAGGCAAAATATCAGGAAAAAACTACGGGAACCGAAGATTCGCAGTTGGAAATGACCCGTAAGTTGGAACTCCCCAGAGCGGATTTTCTGGAACTTCGTGAGTATGCGCAGTCTCTGGGATTGGAAGTATTTTCTACACCGTTTGATATGGGATCAGTGGAGTTCTTGGAAGAGTGCGGGCAAACTATGTGGAAGATACCATCTGGTGAAGTGACTAATTTGCCATATTTGCGCAAAATTGCACAGTACAAGTGTGATCATAAGATGATTATTTTATCATCAGGAATGGCAACGATTGATGAGATGCATACTTGTGTGGATATTTTAAAGCGTGAGGCTGGCTGTAAACAGGATATTGTTATTTTGCACTGTAATACAGAATATCCAACACCGGACTGCGATGTGAACGTTTCTGCCATTTGTGATTTGCATAAGGAATTTCCAGATTTGAAAATAGGATTTTCAGATCATTCTGTTGGAGCGGTTGCTGCGGTAGGGGCTGCTATGTTGGATATTTGCATGATAGAAAAGCACTTTACCCTAGACAAAAATCTTCCGGGACCGGATCACAAGGCTTCTGCAACACCAGAAGAGTTAAAAGAGTTATGTGAAAATGTTCGCCGCATAGAAGTAATGAAAGGTGATGGAAAAAAGAAAGTTACTCCTTCTGAAAGAAAGAATAAAATCGTTGCTCGAAAGTCCATCGTTGCCAAGAGAAATATCAAGCAGGGCGAAAGATTTACAGAAGAGACGATTACTTGTAAAAGACCGGGAAATGGGATCAGTCCGATGAAATGGGATGAAATCATGGGAAAGGTTGCTGAACAAGATTTTCAAGAGGATGAATTAATCGTACATTCAGAATTTGAGTGGCAGGGAGAAGAATAAAATTGAAAAATATCGTTGCGATTATTCCGGCGAGAGCGGGATCAAAGGGACTGAAAAACAAAAATATTATTGATTTATGTGGAAAGCCACTTATGGCATATGCTATTGAAGCGGCGCTAAAGTCTGAAGTGTTTTCAAGGGTTATTGTATCTACCGACTCGGAAAGATATGCAGAAATTGCAAAAGACTATGGTGCGGAAGTAATGATGCGAGACGAAGAACTGGCATCGGATACGGCTACAACATATATGGTTGTGGAAAACATTTTGAAAAAACTGGGAGATATGGATTATTTTGTCCTATTACAGCCCACTTCTCCACTGAGGAATGAAGAACATATTAGAGAAGCAGTTCAATTATTTGAAGAAAGAAAAGAAACTTTTGATTTTCTGGTATCTGTTAAAGAGGCAGAACATGCTTCGGTCTTAGTAAAACCTATTGAAGAGGATATGAGTCTGAAACATTTTGACACGGATTTTTCTGCTTATCGCCGTCAAGGATATAAGGAATATAGTCCGAATGGGGCGATATTTATTGCTAAGCCAGATGCCTATTTGGAACAAAAGCACTTTTTTGGAGAAAGAAGTGTTGGATATATTATGGATAAATATAGTTCAGCGGATATTGACGATCAGATAGATTACGAACTGGCAAAAGTTTTGATGATGAGAGGAAAGAATGAGTAAGAAATATACAGTCGCCTTTGCGACAGGGTCTAGGGCAGACTACGGTATCATGAAAAACTTTCTGAAATTATTGGATCAGGATTCAGAAATTGAATTAAAGATATTAACCACAGGAGCCCTTTTGGATGATGAATATGGACATCAGGTGGATTTAATATACCAGGATGGGTTTCATGTAGATATCGAAGTTAAAACGAATATTGATACGCGTTCAGATGTTAGCATCATACATATGATGTCAGAGATACAGGAGAATTTCGCAGACTATTTTGCGCAGACAAAGTTGGACCTGCTGATGCTCTTAGGAGATCGGTATGAGATGCTTTCTGTTGCTATTGCAGCAGCCATGCAGAAGATACCGATTTTGCATGTTCATGGTGGAGAGGCAACCTTTGCAAATTATGATGAGTTTATACGCCACAGTATTACTAAAATGAGTTTGTATCATTATACTGCTACGGATGAGTACAGGAAAAGGGTGATACAATTGGGAGAACAGCCGGAACGGGTATTCTATTTGGGAGCGCTAGGAGCAGAAAATTGCTTGGAGATAGATTTAAAGAATGTTCCGGATAGTGTGACGAATTTGCAAGAGCGGCAGTATTTTGTTGTATTATTTCACCCGGAAACCTTAACCGCTGAAAATCCCTTGGTACAAATTGAACAAGTCTTGGCTGCGGTGGAGGAACATAGAGAATATCAGTATGTTTTTTTGGGGACTAATGCAGATACGCATTCTGATGTCATACGCAAACGAGTAAAGGAGTTTGTGGAAAGTAAGAAAAATGCTGTGTATTTTGAAAACCTGCATACGGATGCATATCATTACTTGTTGAAACACAGTATAGCCCTTGTTGGTAATTCATCTTCAGGTATTATTGAAGCACCGAGCCTTGGAATTTACACAATCAATATAGGGAATCGCCAAGATGGACGTGTGAGAGGAAATAGTGTTATAGATGTACCTTGTAAGCAAAAAGACATTTCGGATGCTTTGGATAAGGTACTTAAGGTGTATGCGACGATCAAACCTGTAAATCCGTACTATAAGGAGCATACAGCAGAGAATTATTATAAGAAAACAAAGCAATTATTAGAAAACTTACAGGATGATATTAAAGAACCGAAGAGGTTTTACGATCTATAATAGGAAAATAGGAGAAGTTAGATGGCATGCTATATGAGAGAATAGAGAAAAAGACCAAGAATGCACCACTTCTTATATCTATATTGCTTAATTTGCTGGCAGTTATTATAATCTTTTTACTTTTTGAACCTACAATGAAAAGTGACGATTATGATATGTGCAACTTGTTATACGGCGGAGTTAATGGACAGTATGAAAGTCAATTATTATACAGCAGTATTATATGGGGCAAGATGATGGTGGGGCTGTTACATATCTTTCCATCTATAGCATGGTATGCGATTTTACAATACATTCTTATCATATGTGCAATGATATGGGTGGATGTAATTCTGTTGAAAAGAAACAAGAACTATGGAACGTGGTTATTTGGTCTGGCACTATTTTTGACATATGAATTTATGATCCGCCTGACGTTTTCTAAGACGGCTGGCATTCTTATGATAGCGGGCTATATAGTCCTTTTAAATGCGATAGAACATAAAAGAAAATACGTGGATTTTCTTGGAGGTGTGTTCTTTCTGTTTATGGGAATGATCATACGTTTGAGTATGAACTATTTTTTGATGGTTTCAGTTATTTTTTTTGGGGCGGTTGTCCTTTTAAACATTAAGTTAAAAGATAAAAAACAGGTGTTAAAACAAATGGTTACATTTGGGTGTGTTGGAATAGCACTTTTGACTATGTGTTGGGGGATTACCAAATATAGTCTTTGGCATTATGGACAGGATGAAAAGTGGGAGGATTATCTTGAACTTAATTCGGCTAGAGCATCTGTAGTTGATTACATCATACCAGATTATGAGACATATGAAAGTGGATACAAAGACTTAGGAATTTCCTATAATGATTATACGATGTGGTTTGTCAATGCGAACAGAGGAGATTCTGAGCGACTTACGCAAAATTTGTATAAGCGGATCGCAGGATTGATACCAAAAAATGAAGCATCGCAAAATAATTTTCTTATCAGTGCGATAAGAAATCTATTTAATTATTTGGAAAGTAATACGGTGACATTTGTATTTGGGGTTGTAATGCTGGCATGCTTTTTGATTTATTGTCGCTGGAATTTCATAACTCTAGCGGTAATGATGTCAGATTTTATTTTTTGCTATGTCTATATGATGAAGGCGGGAAGAACGCAGCATCACATTGATGCCGTATTAATGCTTGGGGTAGTTTTTGTTGTATTATATTTTGCAGATTTCTCACAATGCCAAAAGAAAACAAAAGTGGGGTTAGGGATTGCTACAATCCTTGTAGGAATCACATTTTGTAATGTATTTTCTAGTGAACTGCTTTCAAATTCATATTATGGAAATGCGTTACCCATGCCCTCAACGATAGAAGAAGAACATTATAAAAATAATTATCGTGATAATTCATTGCTTTCAAATGACAAAGAGCATTTGTATGTAGTAGAAGCGGCTGATACAAATACTACATACCCGTGTTTCTTACCGCTACAAGTGATTGAAAAGAACTTTTATAGCAATATTTATCGGCAGAATATGAATCATATAAAAATATATGAGGATGAATTGAAGAAATATAACATTGATAACCTATATGCAGAAATAACGGATAGTGATGTGATTTATTATGTTACATCAAAATACACAGACCAGAACAAAAATGTAATGTTGGAGTACATTTGGGAGAATTATAATTCCAATGCAAAAATCCAACTGGTTATGCAATTAGATCAACTTAATATATATCAATTTTATGAAGAATATGATTTGTCTGGTGAAACAACTGAAGTTAGTGATGATACGTTTGACATACAGATTGATGAAAAACGTATTGATAATATGATAAATATATCGGGCTATGCATATCAAGATGATACCAATTCATATTTAGAAAAAGTATATATTAAACTTATAAATGAGAATGATGAGACAAGTCGTTGGTATATGGCTACATTGTCAAGAAATGATGATAAGAAAGAGTCAGATTTATATCATGGACTATATTCACAATTTGAAAGTGTAATAGAATTACCAGAGAATGAAACGGGTACCTATAGCGTAGAGATATATCTGGAAAATCAAAACGGTTTGTTTTTATTGAAGTAAGAAATGAGCGTAAATAATGAAACAAGAAGGAAATGTGTTAATAAATAAGGTTTTAAAAACAGGTTCGCTTAGTTTACTTGGGACGGTATTAGTTAAGGCGGTAAACTTGATTAGTATCCCGGTATTTTCGCGCCTACTTACGACTAGCGAGTATGGTCGGGTAGATGTCTTTATGACATATGTAAATATCTTTATGATCATTTTAGGGTTGGATTTCGTTGGCGCTGTTGGCAAGGGAAGATTAGACCATGAGGAAGATGCCGATGAATATATTACATCTAGTCTGTTATTCACAACGATATTTTCTGTTGGTGTAGTGCTGCTTATCAACCTTATTTTTCCGCTTATCCAAGGGGCTCTTGGAATGGACCGGCTGACAACGAATATCATGTTGCTCTACAGTTATGCTCTGTTTATTATTTCATATAGGTCAGCCGAGTATAATTTCTATTATGAGTACAAAAAGAATATGGCAATGAGTCTAAGCGTTGCACTGGGTAATTTTGCATTATCCGTTGTACTTATAGAGACTATATTCAGAACTTCAAAGTTTTGGGGGAGAATTATAGGGGCAATGATGCCGACTTTGCTTATCGGAATTTTTGTTTATTTCCGATTGGCGAGACGAGGACATTGGACTATGAAAAAAGACCATGTGCGCTATGCGTTGGAATTTGGTGTTCCTTTAATTCCGCATAACTTATCCCATATGGTACTATCAAGTGCAGACAAAGTAATGATCAATAGTATGATCAGTGCTTCTGCCAGTGGAATTTACAGTCTGGTCTATACGTTGGGAATGATGATACAGGTAATGATGGAAGCAATGAACAATGTGTTTGGACCGTGGCTATTTCGCCAGTTAAAAAAGGGCGCTAATGAAACAATCCGCTATGTCCAGAAATATTATTTGCTAATGTATTGTGTAGTTACTATTGGTGTATTAGCAATATCTCCAGAAATTATAAAAGTCGTTGGAGCAAAAGATTATTGGGAAGGTATTCCTATGGTCATGTGGGTTGTATATGCTACATTTATTAATTTTGCATATACTCTATATGTTAATGTTGAGTTTTTCTATAAAAAGACAATGCTAATATCAGTTGGAACAATTATGGCAGCTGTTGTCAATGTTTTTTTGAATATATTGTTTTTAAAACGATTTGGGTATCAGTTTGGTGCAGTGTCAACCTTGTTGTCATATTTGGCATTGTTGTTTTTTCATATGATAATCGTCAATTTTGTATTAAAGAAAAACGTAACAGATAATGCTTTTGTTATAGCAATTGTTGTATTGATGTTGGGTATGACATTTGTTTTGCATGCGTGTTTAGATTCACTGATATACAGAATTTTGATTGGCCTTATATGTGAGGGCATTATTGCGTTAATAGCGTATGTTTTATATCGGCGGTATGGCAAACCGGATTTTAATTTAGAATAGTGTAAGGCAAAGAAACATCAATAGATGTAGGATAGGAGGAAAAGATGCAGGAACTATATATATCAATGTACCATTATACAAGAGACATTACACACAGTCGGTATCCGGAAATAAAAGGACTGGATCAGCCATTGTTTCGTCAGCAATTGGAATATATGAAGAAGAATTTTAACATTGTAACGATGGAACAGGTAATGGACGCTGTTGAGGAAAAATGTGAGTTACCTTTAAAAGCATTATTATTGACGTTTGATGATGGCTATGTGGACAATTATACATATGCATTGCCTTTGTTAGAAGAATTTGGGGTGCAGGGATCATTTTTCATCCCGGGAAAAACCTTTGCGACACATCAGTTATTGGATGTAAATAAAATCCATTATATGCTTGCTAGCGCAGATGTTTATGAATTAGTCAAAGATGTAAAGAAACAAATGGATTTCTACAGAGGCAAAGAATTTGATTTCCCGGAAACGGAAGAACTGTGGAATCAGTATGCAGTTGCCAATCGTTGGGATTGCAAGGAAACAATTTTTGTTAAAAGAATGCTTCAAACTGTTTTGCCGGAGCGTTTGCGAAATCAGATATCCAGCGACCTTTTTGAAAAGTATGTTGGCGTTACAGAAGAACAGTTAGCCTATGAACTCTATATGACAGAAGAACAGATTCGTACAATGAAACGGCATGGAATGTTTATTGGTCTGCATGGATATGATCATTATTGGCTAGGGAATTTATCCAAAGATCAAATGCAACAGGATATTACACAGGCTTTAGATACATTAGATGAGTTTATTGATAGAAAACGGTGGGTAATGAATTATCCGTATGGAAATTATAACCAAGATGTTTTGGACTATATCAAAACGCAAGGGGCATGTGTGGGGCTGACTACAGAAGCCAGAGTGGCACAGGTTGGGAAAGATAAGGCATTAGAATTACCGCGTTTAGATTGCAATGATTTTCCACCTAAAAGTAAAAATTATTTGGAATTATAATGGAGGATAGGACATGAACAGAGAAGATATTTTAAAGGAAATTACAGAAATTGTTCAGGATATTTTAGGAGAAGAGGAAATTTATCTCACAGAAATGTCAACAGCAAAAGATATCGAAGGGTGGGACAGTTTAGCACATATTTCTATTCTTGAAGCAGTACAGTCCGAGTATAATGTTGTGTTTGATTTAGAAGAGATCATTGAGATGGCTACAGTGGGAGACATTATTACCGCTGTGGAGAACAAAAGGTAGAAGAAGATGGAAAATTGTACAATAAGGTATGCGCAGATCAATGATATTTCAAGTATCATGAAATATATCGATGATAATTGGAAAAAAGATCACATTTTAGCCAGAGATAGAAAATTATTTGAGTGGCAATATGTAAGTGGAAGTAAGGTTAATATTGTAATAGGAATAGATGAACAAGGTGAGATCCAGGGGATGTTAGGCTTTATTCCATATGGCAATGATGAGCAGAAAGATATTGCATTGGCGTTGTGGAAAGCGAATAAATCAGAGTCCTTTTTAGGAATTCGATTGTTATTATTCCTAAAGAAGAATGAGCAATGTTCTAATATTGTTTGTCCTGGAATCAATATGCACACAACTTCAAAAATATATCAACAGGTCGGTATGGAAGTTGGTGTTATGAAACAGTGGTATCGTTTGGCAGACAGGAAAGAATATAGGATTGCTGTAGTGACGGATAAAACAATTCCAGATGTCAATGCCGGTGAATATCACTTAGTGCAATGTGAATCAGAAAAAGACTTTTGTGAGAACGTTGATTTTGAGAATATTCAAAGAGGTGTTACACCACGAAAAACAAGGGACTATTTTATACATAGATATTTTCGACATCCGGTTTATCAATATCGTATATATGCTATTGCTGACAGCACAGAGGCTATCCAGGGAGTGATGGTATTAAGGAAGCAAGAATACGATGAGGATGCTGTGCTTAGGTTTGTAGACTATCTGGGAATGCCAGAATTGTTATCTTGTATTACAACAGAACTTGATCAGGAAATGGAAAAATTAGGAGTTGAGTACATAGATATGTACGAAATTGGTATAGATGATCAATTTTTAGTACAAGGGGGATGGCTTCAGGTTAAACAAACGCAAAATGTTATTCCTAACTATTTTGCACCGTTTGAGGCTCGTGTAATAGACATATATTATAGTTCATCGGATCCCAATGCTGTATTATTTAGGGGGGATGGAGATCAGGACAGACCGAATTAGGAGAAGACTATGAATTGTTATGAATATCCGCTAGATACAAAAATGTTATTGCGAAAAAAAAGAGGCTTAAAAAAAGAACTTTTGAATGAGCCGTTAAATTGGATAACTAAAAAGATAGCAGTTTTGGGTGGATCGACAACAAACGAATTGGTAGATCAATTAGAACTGGCGCTACTAACATGTGGGATAAAGGCAGAATTATATCAATCAGAATATGGACAGTATTGGCAAGACGCTATGTTTGGGACGGAGGAATTGGACGCATTTGCTCCTGATATTATCTATATTCATACCAATTGGAGAAATATACAAAAATTCCCGGAAATTGATCATAGTGTGGATGATGTAAATGCGATGTTGGGGACAGAATGTGAGCACTGGAAGATTATGTGGGATCATCTGTCAGACAAGTATCAGTGTACGATCATTCAGAATAATTTTGAACGTCCGAATTATCGTTTGATGGGAAATCGCGATATATGGGATTATCGTGGAACATGTAATTATATTTCACGTCTAAATCAAAAACTTTATAGTTATGCGCAGACGCATAACAATTTTTACATCAATGATATAGATTATTTGGCGCAGGACTATGGCATTAGTAATTGGAACAATACGTTGTATTGGAATATGTATAAATATGCTATGAATTTAGAGGCTATTCCATATGTGGCAAAGAGCATATCAGATATTGTTAAGTCTATTTATGGTAAGAATAAAAAGATCATTTCTTTAGATCTGGATAATACGCTTTGGGGCGGCGTAGTAGGTGACGATGGTGTTGAAGGCATAAAAATCGGACCAGAAGTGCCAGTGGGACAGATGTTTTCAGAATTTCAAGCATATTGTAAGCGGCTTAAGGATATAGGAGTAGTTTTATCTGTTGTCTCTAAGAATGATGAGAAAAATGCTATTGCAGGCCTAAATCATCCTAGCGGTATATTGCGACCAGAAGACTTTGTGAGTATCAAAGCAAATTGGGAGCCAAAGGACCAGAATATTCAGAATATGGCACAGGAATTAGCCCTAGGGTTAGACAGTTTTGTATTTGTTGATGATAATCCGGCAGAGCGAGAAATTGTAAAAAAGCAAATACCGGAAGTGGCTGTACCTGTTATGGACAAACCTGAAAATTATATTTCGGTATTGGATCACAGTGGATATTTTGAAGTTACCGCATTATCAAAAGAAGATACCGAAAAGACAAAATTATATCAGGCGAAGGCTGAGGCGGTGAGACAAGTAGCGGCATTTGCCGATTATTCTGATTATCTAAGATCGTTAGAAATGACAGCTGTTTTCACAGATTTTCAGCCGATGTATATTCAACGAATTGCTCAGTTGACGAACAAATCGAACCAATTCAATTTAACGACAAAAAGGTGTTCAGAAGAGGATATAAGACATATGCAGGAATCTGACGAATATATATGTTTGTGCGGGCGTTTAAAAGATAAATTTGGTGACAATGGAATTGTTTCGGTTGTTGCCGGAAAAATTGAAGATGAGGTTTTGTCTATTCAATTATGGCTTATGAGTTGTCGTGTGCTGAAACGTGGCATGGAAGATGCAATGATGAATGAACTTGTTCGATTAGCCAGACAACATGGC
>ERZ826016.1794-NODE-1794-length-18571-cov-4.333549_pt1 | contig 18571 bp, 10 predicted proteins | sample MGYA00519872_ERZ826016 | MGnify/ENA primary metagenome ERZ826016 (study PRJEB31778, sample SAMEA3449218) | human gut metagenome | biome: human gut; feature: human-associated habitat; material: faeces | place: United Kingdom | collected 2010/2012 ... | reverse complement strand
TCTCCTTGGCGACCAGAGTGGTGTACTCCTCGCCCTTGGTGTTGTAGCAGACGCCCGGCATGGTGTAGTAGTCGTTCTCGCACTTCAGGGGGTTGATCTTGTTGGTACGTGCATACCAGTTGGTCAGCTCCAGGCCCTTGTAGAAGCACTGACGGAAGGCAGTGTTGGCGATGGCCTTGTTCCAGTTGTCGTCGGGGGTGCCGTCCTCGTTGTTCTTCTGATAGTTGAAGTGCATCTGGTAGCTGTACTTCTTGGGGCGCTTCTCGCACAGTTGCTGATTGTACTCGCTGTTGGGATCGGCCTGGATGGTGGTCAGGGTGCTCTCGCCGACATCCATCTCGTCCAACTCACGGTTCTGATACAGCTGGAAGGTGACGGTGCCGTCGCTGATCATGGTAACGGTGAAGCGGTCGAAGCGGGACACATCGTCTGCACCAAAGTAGTTGGGGTTGGGGATGTAGCTCTTGGTGTTCTGGCTGATGAACTCCTCCACCACATACGGGCCGTTGTACCACATGTTGGTGTAGTCGCAGGCACGGAAGCCCTCGATGCCCAGCTCGGTGATCAGGTCCTCAGAGACGGGGTAGAAGCTGGTGTAAGCAGCCACGGTATCGAAGTACGGGCAGGGAGCCTTGCAGGTGAAGACCAGGGTGTAATCATCGGTAGCCTCAACGCCCACACCGGCAGCCAGCATATCTTCGTAGGTCAGGTCGGCAGCAGCGTCGCCCATGTCGCTGGTCTTCTGGTAGTAGTCCGCAGCGCCCACCAGGGTCTCGCTGGGCATGGAGGTGTTGTTGGCCTGGTTCTTGGCTGCGTTCAGCACCCACTCCAGACCCACGAGGAAGTCCTTGCTGGTCAGGTGAGCCTTGACCTCGCCGTTGACATCCACCCAGTCGACATCGTCGCGCAGGTTGAAGGTCCAGACGGAGGAGTCCTCGTTGTGGCTCCACTCCTTGGCCACGGAAGGCACAGCCTTGCCGTAGCAGTCAAAGCTCAGCAGACCTTCCCACAGGTTGGTGGTGACATTCATGTCGGAAGCCATCTGGGTGTACAGCATATTCCAGCTCTCCAGCTCACGGTGGGTGCTCTCCCAGGAGATGAACTCCTTCAGCGGAGTAGCGCCGGTGGTGTTGGGGGCGCTGGTTGCGCCGGAAGAAGCAGCGGTGGAGCTGCTGGAGCCGCCGCCGCAGGCTGCCAGGATGCCGGCGGCACCAACAACGCCGGAAGCCTTCAGAAAGCTGCGGCGGCTGATTGCATGAGACTCGTGATTGATGTTCATTGTGTTATCCTCCCTAAAATTTTTTCCGTGCTTCGGTGCATGGTGCAGGGCGCGTTGTCCTGCTTGTTTCCCACTCCTTTGCGGGAGCTTCGCATCTCCTGTACTGCTGAGGAATACAAAAGAGCGCAGATACAGACCCCTCTGTCTGTGCCTGTGCTCCTCCCGCAAAACCTTAACACGCTGGTTATTATACCATTAAAAGAATAAGCTGTCAATGGAGCATGGACAGGAACCTCTTCAAAAAAGAAAGACAGACTGTGAAAAATGATGAAATATATTTGTTTTTGTCTGACGAAGGATGCAAAAAGTTTAACACTGTTTTTGAAAAACAAAACAACCGAAATTGTTCTTCACAAACGAACAGGTGCGAAACGCTTTACATAATAAAAGAGCGGGAGCCATCCGCTTTGCGAACAGCTCCCGCCGGGGGAAAAGTGCTTAACTTAGAATGCGCTCAAAAACCGATCAGGCCTGGGTGGCTGCATCGAAAGCAGCGGCGAACTCCTCGTACTGCTCGGTGGTGTAAGCCTCTTCGCTGGTCTCCCAGTTGACAGCCTTGTAGTTGCAGGGGCCGTACATGGCGTTGATCTTGCTGTACTCGTTGGCGTGGGTCAGGCACCAGGTCACATCGTAGACGGTGGGGAAGATCAGATTCTCCTCCAGGAAGTAGGCCTCAGCCTTTGCGAAGGCAGCGTAGCGTGCATCGGTGTCGTTGACGATGACGCGGCCCTCGTTGACCAGGTCGGTGAACTGCTCGTAGGCAGCCACCAGATCCTTCTGGTAATCGGCGGCACCGTTCTCGGCGATGCCCTCGATGTTGGTCATGTTGCAGCTGTAGTAAGCGTTGTCGTCGTGGACGATGATCTGGGTCAGGAAGTTGATGGGATCGCCGAAGTCAGCGCCCCAGCCCATGTGGACGAAGCTCTGCAGCTTGGGTGCCACGACCTCCTTCATGGTGGAGGAGACGAAGGTCTCGATGTCCAGCACGATGAAGTCATCGCCGAAGCTGTCGGTGAAGCACTGCTTCAGGACGGTCGCGCTGTCCAGAGCGGTGGTGGAACCGGCCAGGATATAGTAAGAGCAGTGCACCGGGAAGGTGACGCCGATGGCGCTCAGCTCGTCCATGGCCTGCTTCTTCAGGTCGGTGATGTCGCCGTTGTTGGCGCGCAGACGCTTCATGGTCTTGCCATCATACTTCTCGCCGTCCAGACCCAGCTCCTTAGCGACCAGGCTGGTGTAATCGGTGCCGTCGGTGGTGTAGCACAGGCCGCTCATGGTAAAGAAGTCGTTCTCGCACTTCAGCGGGTTGATGGGGTTGTAGCGGGAGAAGAACTTGGACAGCTCCAGACCCTTGGAGAAGCACTGGCGGAATGCCTTGTTGGCGATGGCCTTGTTCCAGTTCTCATCGGCGGTGCCGTCGGTCTTGCGCTTGTCGTAGTTGAAGATGAAGCAGTAGCTGAACTTCTTGGGGCGTTTCTCGCACATCTGCTGATTGTATTCGTTGGAGGGATCGGCCTGAATGGTGGCGATGCTGCTCTCGCCCAGATCGACCTCGTCCAGCTCACGGTTCTCGTACAGTTGCAGGCTGATGGTGCCGTCGGAGATCATGGTGATGGTCAGGCGCTCAAAGCGGCTGACGTTGGCAGCGTCGTAGTAGCTGGGGTTGGGGATATAGCTCTTGGTGTTGCCCTGGATATACTCCTCGACGACGTACGGGCCGTTGTACCACATGGTGGTGTTGTCGCAGCCGCGGAAGGTCTCGATGCCCAGCTCGTCGATCAGTTTCTGCACGATGCTTCGCAAGGTGCGCGGTTCGCCGTTGCTGATATTCCACGCGCGGGCGGAAGGAAGATGATCGCAGGCCGACTGGCTCGCCAGCCACATCGCATGCACGGCGTTTTCATAATAGGTCATGTCGACCAGCGCGCTGCCGCCACGCGGCAACAGGACGCTGCCATAATGCTGCATCATTTGCGCCAGCCGGGGAATAAAGACTTTATCGTGCGGCCCGAACAAGCTCTGCGGACGCAGAATGGTAAAACGGGTGTGCGGGTTGGCCTGCGCCAGCAGGTTGATCACCTCCTCGCTGGCCGCCTTGCTGCGGGCAAACTCGTTGGCGAAGCGATGCGGGCGGAAATCTTCCTGGATATCGCGATGGTGGTGATAATCGAAATAGAGCGATGGCGAAGAGATATGGACGAAATTGCGCACCCCCCATGCCACAGACCATTCGCCCAGACGGCGGGTGGCGCGGACGTTAGCGAGATCGAAAGCCTGCTGGGTGCCCCAGGGCGAGGTAAAGCTGGAGCAGTGCCACAGGGTATCGATACCGGCGAGCATCACTTTAGCCTGCGAAGAGACCAGCTCGGTTAAATCGGCCGGGATGAATTCTGCCCCCATTTTGCTCAGAAGCTTACCCATCGCTTCGTTGCGCCCGGTGGCTCTCACGCTGATGCCCTTATTGCGCAGATATTCCACTGCGTTGCGGCCTAATCCGCTGGTCGCACCGGTAACCAGTACCTTCATATCACTCTACTGTCCCAGAAAAGAATTTCGTGCGCATTTTTCCGTGATTCTCCCGACTATGCAATGAGAATCATGAAAGAATAATGCTTATCCTTGGTCTCTGCCTGAGATTTGTTCGGCCAGCCGGGCGATGCGTTGCGCCATACCGCGGAAAATAAACAGGTGCGCCGGGATCATCAGCAGCCAGTAGATCAGTCCGGGCATACCGTGCGGGTGCCACCAGGCGCGCACGTCCAGTTCGCGATGGTCGCCTTTATCGTTTATCGTAAAGCTTAACCGGCCCAGCCCCGGCGCTTTCATACCGAACAGCAGGGTGAGCTGTTTTTCTTCCTCCACGATAATTACCTTCCAGCTGTCGACCGTATCGCCGGTTTGTAGATAGTCGCGCTGCGGCCGTCCTTTGGCTAACCGATGGCCGACCAGCAGGTCCATCGCACCACGGGTTTTCCACAGCAGATTGCCGAAAAAATACCCCTCTTTACCACCGATTTGGTTAACGACCTGCCACAGGGCCTGGCGGCTCGCCTGGGTGGTGACGGTGCAGCCAGCCTGTTTCGGAAAGTAGCCGTACTCCGGTCGCCAGCGGGCGAAAGCCTGGGCGTCGTAGCCCCAGTCGCTGGAGTTTACCAGTTGCTCTTCTTCTTTCAGCGTGCGGCGAACCGCCTGATCGAAGGGGATCAGCGTTTGCGGGATCAGCGCTCGCAGCGCCCGGTCGTCGGCGATCAGATCGTGCTTCAGCCCCTGAATCAGCGCCCTGGCGATGGTAGGCGGCACCGAGGTGATAACGTTAAGAAACCACACTGAGATCCAGCGCGTCGGCAGGGGAATGGGAATGAGCGGGCGATGTCTACCGCTGACGGCCATAAAGTGGATAAACTGCTGCTGATAGCTTAACACCTCCGGACCGGCGGCTTCGAAGACGCGATGCGCGTTGGACGGATGATTCAGCAGCTCAACCAGGTCAACGAGCAGGTTTTCCAGCGCGACAGGGGTAGTACGTGAACGAACCCAGCGCGGAGGGGTCAGCACGGGCAGGTTATAAACCATATCGCGCATCACCTCGAAGGCGGCAGAGCCGGCGCCGACGATAATCCCGGCCCGCAGTTCGGTCACCGGCACACCCGACTCACGCAGGACCTCACCGGTCACCTGGCGGGCGCGCAGATGGTCAGATTGTTCCTGCGCCGGGGCCTGCAGTGAACTGAGAAATATCACCTGGCGCACTGACGACTGACGCAGGGCATCGCGCACATGCGTGGCTACCCGGCGCTCATGGGCGATAAAATCGCCGCCTTCGCCCATACCGTGTACCAGATAATAAAGGGTATCGATGCCGGCGAGCAGTGCAGGCAGAGCCTGCGGCTGATTAAGATCGACTGACCGACAGGTGACGCCGGGCAAATCGAGCTTTTGCAGTCGGTCGATATGGCGTGCCGCCGCCAGCACTGGATAACCCCGCGCGCTTAACTCGCGCACCAAATGCTGGCCAATATAGCCGCTGGCGCCGAGCACCAGAACCGATTGCGACACGCCTGACTCCTTAGCGCTGTAAAAAAGCCTGCCAGTGAGCGACCACCTCGCTCAGCTGCTGACGGTTGACATCCAGGTGAGTGACCAGACGGACAACAGGCGAGGCGTTAATCAACACGCCGCGCGCCTGCATAAACTCGCCGAGCGCCGGGGCCTGCGCTTCGCCGACGCGCACAAACAGCATGTTGGTATCATGGCGGGTGACGTCGGCGCCGATGGCGCGAAGCTGCTCCGCCATCCACGCGGCGTTGTCATGATCCTCCTGCAGGCGCTGCACGTTATTTTTCAGCGCGTACAGCCCGGCAGCGGCCAGTATGCCCGCCTGGCGCATGCCGCCGCCGACCATTTTCCGCCAGCGGATAGCACGGCGAATGTATGCCTCGCTGCCCAGCAATAGCGAGCCTACCGGGGTGCCAAGCCCCTTTGACAGGCAGATGGTGAAGGAGTCGCAGTACTGAGCGATATCACGCAGTTCGCAGCCGTAGGCCACTACGGCGTTAAAGATACGCGCGCCGTCGACGTGCAGCGCCAGGTCGCGCTGGCGGGTAAACGCCCAGGCTTCCTGCAGATAGTCGCGCGGCAGCACCTTACCGTTGTGGGTGTTTTCCAGGCTCAGCAGGCGGGTGGGGGCAAAATGGATATCGTCGGGTTTGATTTTCGCCGCCACTTTATCCAGCGGCAGCGAACCATCGGCTGCGGCGTCAATCGGCTGTGGCTGAATACTGCCGAGTACTGCCGCGCCGCCGGCTTCGTACAGATAGTTGTGCGCCCCCTGGCCGACGATATACTCTTCGCCGCGCTGACAGTGGCTGAGCAGGCCAACGAGGTTGGCCTGGGTGCCAGTGGGCAGAAACAGCGCCGCCTCTTTGCCCGCGAGGTCGGCGGCATAGCGCTGCAGTTCATTGACGGTAGGGTCGTCGCCATACACATCGTCCCCGACCGGGGCGGCCATCATGGCCTCCAGCATGGCGCGCCCGGGACGGGTAACGGTATCACTGCGTAAATCGATCACGGCTTTTCCTTGGTCTGGTTCAACGTATTGCTTCTGTTTTACCTGAGCCAGTTGGTTTTCGCCAGTTCGATGACCTCATCGCCGCGCCCGCTGATGATCGCCCGCAGCATATACAGGCTAAAGCCTTTGGCCTGCTCCAGCTTGATCTGCGGCGGGATAGCCAGCTCCTCTTTGGCGACCACGACGTCGACCAGCACCGGACCGTCGGTGCGGAAGGCGGTCTGCAGCGCTTCATCCACCTCGGAGGCTTTTTCAACGCGAATACCTTTGATACCGCAGGCCTCGGCGATGCGGGCGAAGTTGGTATCGTGGAGCTCCGTACCGTCGGTGAGATAGCCCCCGGCCTTCATCTCCATCGCCACGAAGCCCAGCACGCTGTTGTTAAAGATGACAATTTTCACCGGCAGCTTCATCTGCGCCAGCGACAGAAAATCGCCCATCAGCATGCTGAACCCGCCGTCGCCGCACATGGCCACCACCTGCCGCTCCGGGGCAGTAGCCTGGGCGCCGATGGCCTGCGGCATGGCGTTGGCCATTGAGCCGTGGTTGAACGAGCCCAGCAGGCGGCGTTTGCCGTTCATTTTGAGGTAGCGTGCCGCCCAGACGGTTGGGGTGCCGACATCGCAGGTGAAAATGGCGTCTTCATCGGCAAAATGACTGATCTGCTGTGCCAGATATTGCGGGTGGATTGCCTTATCGCTGGGTTTTGCCAGATCGTCGAGCCCTTTTCGCGCGTCGCGATAGTGCTCCAGCGCTTTATCCAGGAAGTGGCGATCGGTTTTCTCTTCCAGCAGCGGCAGCAGCGCTTTTAGCGTCGATTTAATATCGCCCACCAGCGCCATATCGACCTTACTGTGGGCGCCGATGCTGCCGGGATTGATGTCGATCTGAATAATTTTGGCGTCGGTTGGATAGAAGGCGCGATAGGGGAACTGGGTGCCCAGCAGGATCAGGGTATCGGCGTTCATCATGGTGTGGAAGCCAGAGGAGAAGCCAATCAGCCCGGTCATGCCGACATCGTACGGATTGTCGTACTCCACGTGCTCTTTGCCGCGCAGGGCGTGGACGATGGGGGCTTTAATTTTGGCCGCGAACTCCACCAGCTCCTGATGAGCGCCGGCGCAGCCGCTGCCGCACATGAGCGCGATATTGCTGGAGTAGCGAATAAGCTGCGCCAGCTTGCGCAGTTCTTCTTCCGCCGGAGTGACCGTCGGCAACGGCGCATGATACCAGTGGCTGCTGGCGCTCTCCGGGGCAGCCTTCAGCGCCACGTCGCCGGGCAGCACCACCACCGAGACGCCGCGGTTAATCACCGCTTTACGCATGGCGATGGCCAGCACCTGCGGAATCTGTTCCGGGGTGGAGACCAGCTCGCAGTAGTGGCTGCATTCGCGGAACAGCTCCTGGGGATGGGTCTCCTGAAAATAGCCGCTGCCGATTTCGCTGGAGGGGATGTGGGCGGCAATGGCCAATACCGGTACATGGTTACGATGACAGTCAAACAGACCGTTAATCAGATGCAGGTTGCCCGGCCCGCAGGAGCCGGCGCAGACCGCCAGTTCGCCGGTCAGCTGCGCCTCGGCGCCAGCGGCGAAAGCAGCCACCTCTTCGTGCCGGGTGGGCATCCAGTCGATGGTGCCCATGCGGTTCAGACTATCGCTCAATCCATTGAGAGAATCTCCGGTGACGCCCCAGATACGTTTCACGCCGGCCTGTTCCAGCGTTTTGGCAATGTATGCGGCCACGGTTTGTTTCATGATCTCCATCTCCTTTTTGTGATAACGCCTTCAAGCTTAGATGAAACTGCAGGTTACGTTGCTGATTGTCCCTTATTTTTTGCTGGTTTTATTGCTGAAAAATTGTGCATACTCAGGGATCTCACAGGGTGTAAAACAGGAAGCACATCAGATGGTTAAGGGAATGTTAAACGCAGTAAATAAAACGCTGTCGCATGACGACGCCGGTAAACTCTTGTTACGACTCGCCGTCGGCGGGTTAATGCTGTTTCACGGTCTGCACAAGCTGCTGGACGGCGTGGGCGGGATCAGCGGCATGCTGGTGGCGAAGGGGTTGCCGGGGTTTATCGCCTACGGTGTGCTGGTGGGGGAAGTGGTCGCTCCCTGCTTGTTAATTCTCGGCGTCCTGACACGTCCGGCGGCGCTGGTGCTGGCGTTCACCATGGTGGTGGCGTGGCTGATGGTCGGTCTCGGCAAGACGTTTGCGCTTGATGCGGTGGGGGCGTGGGCGATCGAGAACCTGGTCTATTTCTTTGTTGGCGCACTGGCGATTGCGCTACTCGGCGCAGGGCGTTATTCGCTGGCCGGTCAGTCGGCCTGGCGGTAAAAATGCCTCATTCGTCCTGGGGCGTAAAGTCGATACTGTTGTCGGTTTGCAACTTTTTCAGTCCGAGAAAGCGTTTATCTCATGTCGCCTGAGCGTTTATTGTCGCCCGGGATTTTCCCGGAGGCGGCGCATTGCGCCTTCTCCGGGCTACCCAATCGCACAGCGCTGTAGCCCCGGTAAGCGGTAGCGCCACCGGGGATTTTGACCTCAGGCGAGAACCAGATCGCTCTGCGGATGGCAGGAGCAGGCCAGCACATAGCCGTCGGCGATTTCGGCGTCGGTTAACGTCATGGTGCTGGTGACGCTGTACTTCCCGGAAACCACTTTGGTTTTACAGCAGCCGCAGACGCCGGCGCGGCAGGCGACGGTCACCGGCACTTTATTGCTCTCTAGCGCATCAAGCAGTGTGGTGCCCACCGGCGCGTAAAACTCGCGCGCCGGCTGCAGTTTGGTAAATTTCAGTCCACTGGTCGCGGCTTCCGCCACCGGGGTGAAGAACTTCTCCTTAAAGAAGCGGGTGACGCCCAGGGCGGCAACATCCTGCTCGACCTTCTCCATATAAGGCGCCGGGCCGCAGGTCATCACGGTGCGGCTGGCTAAATCCGGCACGCTCTGCAGCAGCTCCCGGGTCAGACGGCCGGCGACAAAGCCATGAGTGGCATGGTGCTCTGCCACCAGGGTGACCGGATACTGGCGCCACTCCTCGGCAAAGATCACATCCTCCGGCGAACGCACGCTATAGATCACCTGCACGTCGGCCTGCGGTCGATACTTCGCCAGCCAGCGACGCATCGACATTATCGGCGTTACGCCGCAGCCGGCGGCCAGCAGCAGGAATTTATCTTCCGCTTTATCGTCGCAGGTAAACTCGCCCATCGCATCGGACAGCCAAAGGTAATCGCCGCGTTTGACCTCGCGGGTCAACCACTGCGAACCCGCGCCCTCGTCAATACGGCGAACGGTCAACGTAATGTACTCGCTGACCCCCGGCGTGGAGGAAAGGGTATAGGCGCGCAGCGTTTCCGCCGAGTGACACACGCTGACCAGGGCATACTGGCCGGCGCGGTACGGATAGTAATCGTGGCACAGCAGCGAAAGGGTCCACACGTCCGGGGTTTCCTGGTGAATGTGGTGAACCTGCATCCGCCACGGGCACTGGGAGGTTGGCATGGTCATCAGGGACTCCTTAAGCGCTCAGCAGCTGCTGCATATCTTGTTCCACGGTGGTCACGGAACGCAGTCCAAACTTCTCATTGAGGATCGCCAGCAGATCCGGGGTAAAGAAGCCAGGCGCCGTCGGGCCGGTGACGATGTTTTTCACCCCCAGCGACAGCAGCGTCAGCAGGATGACGATCGCTTTCTGTTCGAACCAGGAGAGCACCAGCGACAGCGGCAGATCGTTGACACCGCAGCCCAGTTTCTCTGCCAGAGTGACAGCCAGAATAATCGCTGAGTAAGCATCGTTGCACTGCCCGGCGTCGACCAGACGCGGCAGACCTTCGATATCGCCGAAGTCCAGCTTGTTAAAGCGGTATTTACCGCAGGCCAGGGTCAGGATCAGGCAGTCATCCGGCACGCTGGTGGCGAAATCGGTGAAGTAGTTACGCTCCCCGCGGGCGCCGTCGCAGCCGCCGACGAGGAAGATATGGCGCAGTTTTTCACGGCTGACCAGATCGATCAGCGTATCCGCCGCGCCAAGCAGGGTCTGACGGCCAAAGCCGACGGTGATCAGATGCGGGATTTCGCTGTACGGGAAGCCCGCCATCTGCTGCGCCTGGGTGATAACCGGGGCGAAGTCTTCACCTTCCAGATGGTTAACGCCCGGCCAGCCGACGATGCTGCGGGTCCAGATGCGGTCGTCGTAGGCGCCGACGGTGGGGTCGATGATGCAGTTCGAGGTCATCACGATAGGGCCCGGGAAGCGGGCGAATTCCACTTGCTGGTTTTGCCAGCCGCTGCCGTAGTTGCCGATCAGATGTTTGAATTTACGCAGCTCCGGATAGCCGTGCGCCGGCAGCATTTCGCCGTGGGTATAGACGTTAACGCCGGTGCCTTCCGTCTGCTCAAGCAGGTTATACAGATCTTTCAGATCATGGCCGGAGATCAGGATGCACTTCCCTTCGGTGGCTTTAACGTTCACCTGAGTCGGCGTCGGGTGGCCATATTTAGTGGTTTCACCGGCGTCAAGGATGCTCATCACCTGGAAGTTCATCTGGCCGATTTCCATCGAACATTCCAGCAGCGCGTTCATATCCGCCGGCCAGGTCCCCAGCCATGCCATGATTTTATGGTACTGGGCATAAATCGCGTTGTCGTACTGGCCGAGTACGTGGGCGTGCTCCATATAGGCCGCCGCGCCTTTCAGGCCGTACAGGCACAGCAGACGCAGACCGAGAATATTCTCGCCGATGGCGGCTTTATCTTTATTTGGGGCATAGTCTGCCGCCTGACGCTGCAGGTCACCCAGATCGTCGCTGACCAGGTGTAAATCGGCTACCGGGTTATCAACCGCGGCGCTGGCGTCGAGGTTCTGGCACTGCGCTTTCAGCGCCTCACGCAGGGCAATCGCCTGGCGGGCGTAGCCGACGATGCGTGGAGAATCGAAGTTCACGTTGGTCAGGGTGGAGAAGAAAGCGCGGGGGGCAAAGCTGTCGACCTCATGATCGATAATGCCATATTCGCGGGCCTTGAGCGCCCAGGCGGACAGGCCTTGCAGTGATGCAATCAGCAGATCCTGCAGATCGGAGGTTTCCGCTGTTTTACCGCACATCCCCTGCGCGTAAGAGCAGCCATTGCCGGCTGGGGTACGAATGGTTTGTTCACATTGCACACAAAACATGGTCACACCTTTAAAGTTATATTTAATATACATGTTTAAGGTTATTCCGCATGGCACAAGGTGAAAAGGCATTTCTGATACAACTTAAAGGGAGATTGATTTAGCGCAAATTTGGCGGCAGTAAGTCTGCCGCCAGCGGGTATTCAGGCGGTAAAAAAGGCGATCAGGATCGGGACCAGCAGGCTAAGCAGAAAACCGTGCACGATAGCGGCAGGAACAATCTCGACGCCGCCGGAACGCTGGAGTACCGGTAAGGTGAAGTCCATCGAAGTGGCGCCGCACAGCCCCAGCGCTGTGGAGCGGCTGCGGCGAACAAGGCCCGGAATTAACATGATAGCCAGCAGCTCGCGACACAGATCGTTAAAGAACGCCGCGCTGCCGATCACCGGGCCAAAGGATTCAGTGAGTAAAATACCGGAGAGCGAATACCAGCCGAAACCGCTCGCCATCGCCAGACCGGTCTTTAACGGCAGACCGAGAATAAAGGCGTTAAGTATCCCGCCAAGTAATGAACTGGCCATAACCACCGTGGCGACGATCATTCCCCGACGGTTAAGGACTATTTGTCGCAGACTCATTCCATTATTGCGTAATTGAATACCGACGAGGAACAGGAGAAAGATCAGCGTATATTCGCTGGCTTCGGTCGCGTGCTGTAAAAAAGACAGGCCGGTCAGGCCGAGCAGAAAACCGAGCACCACCACGCCGCACAGCTGCAGCGATTCCAGGGCCATGGCCAGGCGCGAAGGTAATTTCTCCTGCCGATGCTGACTGCGCCATGGCATTTTACTTTCCAGCCACAACAGGGCGGCAATATTACACAGTAAAATGATGACCACGCTCACTGCAGCGTAATGCAATATGGCCAGCAGGTTGCTTGCCAGATTGTCGAGGAATGCCAGGCTGATCCCCATAAAGAAAAGGATGACATAGACAATCCAGCTGAGCATCCGGTTAATCAGTTTTAGCGCGGAGGGTTGACGAAGTGGCACCAGATAGCCGACAACCAGCGGCAACAGAATGATGAAGAGTCCCGATAACATGAACGATGCAGCCCTTGCATAATGAGAATAGCGCCCATGACACTACCCAAATCACCGGGCCGAGTAAAGCTGCCACCAGAAAGAAAAAGCCCGGAAACCCGGGCTTTACAAAGGATTAATCGCGTTTTTCCAGCAGGGTGCGATACAGCACGCCGCCGAGGATCCCGCCGACGATCGGCATGACCCAGAACAGCCACAGCTGCTGCAGAGCCCAGCCGCCCTGGAAAATCGCTACCGCGGTGCTGCGCGCCGGGTTGACCGAGGTGTTGGTAACCGGAATGCTGATCAAATGGATGAGGGTCAGCGCCAGGCCGATAGCGATCGGCGCAAAGCCCGCCGGTGCGTGTTTATCGGTCGCGCCATGGATAACCAGCAGGAAGCCACAGGTCAGGACAATTTCAATGACGATAGCCGACAGCATGGAGAAGCCGCCCGGGGAGTGTTCGCCATAGCCATTGGAGGCAAATCCGCTGGCGGCGGCATCAAAGCCGGCTTTACCGCTGGCCACCACGTAAAGCACCGCCGCGGCAATAATGCCGCCGACCACCTGAGCGATAATATAGCCAATGACTTCTTTCGCCGGGAAACGGCCGCCGGCCCACAGGCCCAGGGTCACCGCCGGGTTGAAATGCCCCCCGGAAATATGGCCGACCGCAAATGCCATAGTTAATACCGTTAAGCCAAATGCCAGCGCGACGCCGGCAAAACCAATACCGAGCTCAGGGAAGGCTGCGGCAAGCACGGCGCTACCGCAGCCACCAAATACAAGCCAGAAAGTGCCGAAGCATTCTGCTGCTAATTTTCTGAACATAACCACCTCAATTAAATTGTATACGCGCACGAGCGGACCGTGCCGGTCTTTATTTATCGTGATAAGGGATGACGATAAAAATAAAGCGGCGTTATTCTAGAGATAATCGCCATCCCAGAGCCAGTTAAATATATTGATATTATTTTATTTAGGGCAAGGTGAAGGGATTCCGTTTGCCAGTGTAGTCTTTCCTTTATCCGTGGAAGATTATCAATAGTGTAGATCATAACGCCTGAAATAAAACTATTTTGTTTGATGAATAATCAACAGCCGGTAATAGGCGATAAGTGAGTAATTTTATGAATATATTTAATCCGCTGAATATGAGCCACGGATGCGATTAAGCAGAGTGTCATCTTGCCGTCGCCCTCGCTATACTGTTGATTACTGAAGGAGAGTGGTGGTTTAGCGGAGGGGATATGCTTCTTGAGCGCGTAGAAATCGTCGGTTTTCGCGGTATCAATCGTTTGTCGTTGATGCTGGAGCAAAATAACGTCCTGATCGGGGAGAACGCGTGGGGGAAGTCCAGTCTGCTTGATGCGCTGACCCTGCTTTTGTCCCCTGAGTTCGATCTTTATCACTTTGTACGCGATGACTTCTGGTTTCCCCCGGGCGACATCCAGGGGCGCGAGCACCATTTGCATATTATCCTGACCTTCCGTGAAACCGAACCTGGGCGCCATCGGGTCCGGCGTTTTCGTCCGCTTCAGCGCTGCTGGGTACCTTGTGACGATGGTTATCATCGGGTGTTCTATCGTCTGGAAGGCGAGCTCGCCGATGACGACAGCGTGATGACCCTGCGGAGCTTTATCGATGGCGAAGGCGAAGCGCTGGCGGTTGAGGATATTGATGATCTGGCCAGACACCTGGTGCGTCTGATGCCGGTGCTGCGCCTGCGCGACGCGCGCTTTATGCGGCGTATCCATAACGGGACGGTACCGCATTCGCCGCAGATAGAGATCACCGCCCGCCAGCTCGATTTTCTCTCCCGGGAGCTGGTCAGCCATCCGCAAAATTTATCGGACGGTCAGATCCGCGAGGGGTTATCGGCCATGGTGCAGCTGCTGGAGCATTACTTTGCCGAGCAAAGCAGCGCCCAGACGCGGCATCGTCTGATGCGGCGGCGCTCCCATGATGAGCAGCGCAGCTGGCGCTATCTGGATATTATCAACCGGATGATCGATAAACCCGGCGGGCGCAGCCATCGGGTGATTCTGCTGGGGCTGTTTTCCACCCTCCTGCAGGCAAAAGGGACGGTGCGCCTCGATCGCGACGCGCGGCCGCTGTTGCTGATTGAAGATCCGGAGACGCGTTTGCATCCGATTATGCTCTCTGTCGCCTGGCACCTGCTGAATTTATTGCCGCTGCAGCGCGTGACCACCACCAACTCCGGGGAGCTGTTGTCCCTGACGCCGGTGGAGCAGGTCTGTCGACTGGTTCGTGAGTCGTCGAGGGTGTCGGCATGGCGGCTGGGACCCGGCGGAATGAATGCCGAAGACAGCCGGCGTATCGCCTTCCATATTCGCTTCAATCGCGCCTCATCGCTCTTCGCCCGCTGTTGGCTGCTGGTGGAAGGGGAGACGGAGACCTGGGTTATCAACGAACTGGCCCGCCAGTGTGGCCATCATTTTGATGCCGAGGGCGTGAAGGTGATCGAGTTCGCCCAGTCAGGCCTTAAACCACTGATCAAATTTGCCCGCCGGATGGGGATCCAGTGGCACGTGCTGGTGGATGGCGATGAGGCGGGGAAAAAATATGCCGCCACCGTGCTCGGCCTGCTGAATAACGATCGCGAGCTGGAGCGTGACCATTTGACGAGCCTGCCCGCGATGGATATGGAGCACTTTATGTATCGCCAGGGATTTGATGACGTTTATCACCGGGTGGCGCAGATCCCGGATAATGTCCCTATGAATATGCGGCGGGTGATCACCAAGGCCATCCATCGTTCATCCAAGCCCGACCTGGCGATTGAGGTGGCGATGGAGGCCGGCCGACGCGGGGTGGACGCGGTGCCGACGCTGTTAAAGAAAATGTTCTCGCGGGTACTGTGGCTGGCTCGTGGTCGTGCAGATTAACCTGCGCCGTAGGGCTGGCGCAAAGCTCTCCGGTAGCTAAACAAAACGTAAGCAACGTTAAAAATGGGTGTTCTGTTGTCGACGGGTTTGGATAGAATCACCGTCTGGAGCGGCAGGGAAACAGCAGGAATCGGATAATGAAAGTGAAGGGAAAACGCAGGACAATCTGGTGGTTGTTAGCGATCGTTGTGCTGGGTCTGGCCGTCTGGGGATGGCGGATCCTGAATGCGCCGCTGCCGAACTACCAGACGCTGGTGGTGCGCAAAGGTGACCTCCAGCAGAGCGTGCTGGCCACCGGTAAGCTGGATGCCCTGCGGAAAGTTGACGTCGGCGCCCAGGTCAGCGGACAGCTGAAAACGCTGCACGTCAATATCGGCGATAAGGTCAAAAAGGACCAGTTGCTGGGGGTTATCGATCCGGAGCAGGCGCAAAACCAAATTAAAGAGGTTGAAGCGACGCTGATGGAACTGCGTGCCCAGCTCAATCAGGCGCGCGCGGAGAGCAAACTGGCGCAGGTGACTCTGGCCCGTCAGCAGCAGCTGGCGCAGCGCCAGCTGGTCTCGCGACAGGACCTTGATACCGCGGCCACCGATCTGGCGGTGAAACAAGCGCAGATCGGCACTATTGAAGCGCAAATTAAGCGTAACCAGGCGACGCTCGACACCGCGAAGACCAACCTCGACTACACGCGGATCCTGGCGCCGATGGCTGGCGAAGTGACGCAAATTACCACCCTGCAGGGACAGACGGTGATCGCCGCCCAGCAGGCGCCGAACATTCTGACGCTGGCGGATCTCAGCACCATGCTGGTCAAAGCGCAGGTCTCTGAAGCGGATGTCATCCACCTCAGACCGGGGCAAAAGGCGTGGTTTACCGTGCTGGGGGATCCGCTGACTCGCTATGAAGGCACGCTGAAAGACATTTTGCCGACGCCGGAAAAAGTCAATGACGCCATCTTCTACTATGCCCGCTTCGAGGTGCCGAATCCGCAGGGCATCCTGCGTCTCGACATGACCGCGCAGGTGCATATCCAGCTGGCCGAGGTGAAAAACGTGATTACCATCCCGCTGAGCGCCCTGGGTGACGCGGTGGGTGATAACCGCTATCACGTCCGGTTGTTGCGCACCGGCGAGGTAAAAGAGCGTGAGGTTGCCATTGGCGCCCGCAACGATACCGACGTCGCGGTGGTGCAGGGGCTGGATGAGGGAGATGAAGTGATCGTCGGCGAGAGCGCGAGCGGGGCGGCAAAATGACGGCGCTGCTTGAGCTGCGTGATATTCGTCGCAGCTACCCTTCCGGCGACGGCAGCGTTGAGGTACTGAAGGGGATCACCCTCAGCATCAATGCGGGGGAGATGGTGGCGATCGTGGGTGCCTCCGGCTCGGGCAAATCGACGCTGATGAATATTCTCGGCTGTCTCGACAAACCGACCAGCGGCACCTACCGGGTGGCGGGAACCGATATCGCGCAGTTGAATGGCGATGCGCTGGCTCGGCTGCGGCGGGAACACTTTGGTTTTATCTTTCAACGCTACCACTTGCTGTCACATCTTACCGCCGCGCAGAACGTTGAAGTGCCTGCGGTGTATGCCGGCAGCGAGCGACGGGCACGCCTGGCGCGCGCCCATGATCTGCTGGTGCGTCTGGGGCTTGGCGATCGGGCTGACTATCAGCCGTCGCAACTGTCCGGCGGCCAGCAGCAGCGGGTGAGTATCGCCCGTGCGCTGATGAACGGCGGGGAAGTGATTCTGGCGGATGAACCGACCGGCGCGCTGGACAGCCATTCCGGCGAAGAGGTGATGGCGATCCTGCATCAGCTCAAAGCTCAGGGCCATACGGTCATCATTGTCACCCACGATGCGCAGGTCGCGGCCCAGGCGGAACGGATCATTGAGATCCGCGATGGCGAGATCGTCCGCAATCCGCCCGGCAGCCGCCAGGGCGGTGGGCTGCGCGCCCGTCAGCAGCCGGAACCCTCGGCGTGGCGTCAGTTTACCAGTGGCTTTCGCGAAGCGCTGGTTATGGCGTGGCGGGCGATGGCGGCGAATAAAATGCGTACCCTGCTGACTATGCTCGGCATTATTATCGGCATTGCGTCGGTGGTATCGATCGTGGTGGTCGGTGATGCCGCCAAACAGATGGTGCTGGCGGATATTCGCGCCATCGGCACCAATACCATCGATGTCTATCCCGGAAAGGATTTTGGCGATGACGACCCGCGTTATCAGCAGGCGCTGAAGTATGACGATTTGCTGGCGATCCAGAAACAGCCATGGGTGCGTTCCGCCACGCCGGCGGTATCGAAAAGCCTGCGCCTGCGCGCCAACAATATTGACGTTGCCGCCAGCGCGGAGGGGGTCGGGCCGCAGTACTTTAATGTTTACGGCATGACCTTCAGCGAAGGCAATACCTTTAATGAACTGCAGCTCAACAGTCGGGCGCAGGTGGTAGTGCTCGACAGCAATACCCGTCGCCAGCTGTTTCCCAATAAAGCGAAAGTGGTGGGCGAGGTGATTCTGGTGGGCAATATGCCGGCCACGGTGATCGGCGTCGCGGATGAAAAACAGTCAATGTTTGGCAGCAGTAAAATTCTCCGCGTCTGGTTGCCTTACACCACCATGGCGGGAAGAGTGATGGGCCAGTCGTGGCTGAACTCCATTACGGTACGCGTTCATGAAGGTTATGACAGTGAAACCGCGGAGAAACAGCTGCTGCGTCTACTGGAGCTGCGGCATGGTAAAAAAGATGTATTCACCTGGAATATGGACAGCATCTTGAAAACCGCAGAAAGGACCACACATACCTTACAGCTGTTCCTGACATTGGTGGCGGTGATTGCCCTGGTGGTTGGCGGTATTGGTGTAATGAATATTATGCTGGTGTCGGTGACCGAACGGACGCGGGAAATCGGCATCCGCATGGCGGTTGGCGCGCGGGCCAGCGATGTACTGCAGCAGTTTCTCATCGAAGCGGTGCTGGTTTGCCTGGTCGGTGGCGCGCTGGGGGTCACGTTATCGCTGATGATCGCATTTATTCTGCAGCTGTTTCTGCCCGGCTGGGAGATCGGTTTTTCCCCGCTGGCTCTGCTAACGGCTTTTCTCTGTTCGACGT
>ERZ826016.1791-NODE-1791-length-18595-cov-3.365642_pt1 | contig 18595 bp, 10 predicted proteins | sample MGYA00519872_ERZ826016 | MGnify/ENA primary metagenome ERZ826016 (study PRJEB31778, sample SAMEA3449218) | human gut metagenome | biome: human gut; feature: human-associated habitat; material: faeces | place: United Kingdom | collected 2010/2012 ... | reverse complement strand
TGCCGCACCTCGCTCGCCGTATCGGCACTTAGAATTGTGCGGTGTTGCCCTAAGTGTGGCGCTGGGATTTACAATCCATCAGGATCGAAGTTTCAGTATGATGAAAAATACAATGTTGGAAATGTCCCGTTATGCAGCGCTGGCTCGCCAGGCTGTGGCAGAGGGTATTGTTCTGCTGAAAAATGAGGCTGTCTTACCACTGGCTTCCGGCGGCAGAGCGGCTTTATTTGGGTACGCGCAATTTCACTACTACCAAAGCGGCACAGGGTCCGGCGGGTTGGTGAACACCGCCCATGTGCCGAACCTGCCCGAAGTGCTGGGCGGTCCGGACGGCTACCAGCTGGATGCCGAGGTGCAGGCCCGCTATGCAGCATGGCTGGCGGAACACCCTTACGAGATGGGAACCGGCTGGGCACAGGAACCGTGGTTTCAGCCGGAAATGCCGCTGGATGAAGACTTTGTCCGCGCTGCGGCCCAGCGTGCCGAAACGGCGTTTATTGTCATCGGTCGCACGGCAGGGGAAGACCAGGACAATAGCAATACTCCCGGCAGCTTTCTGCTGACCGAGGGCGAGGAAAATATGCTGGCGCTGGTTTGCCGTCATTTCAAAAAATCTGTGGTGCTGCTGAATGTTGGCAATATCATTGATATGCAGTGGGTCATGCGATACAACCCCGGCGCGGTGGCGTACATCTGGCAGGGCGGGCAGGAAGGCTGCCGCGGTGTGCTGGATGTGCTGAACGGTACCGTCAACCCCTGCGGCAAACTGCCCGATACCATCGCCTGCACCCCGGCAGATTATCCGGCGGCTGACCATTACGGGGCGGATGACCGCAACATCTATGCCGAAGATATTTACGTCGGCTACCGCTATTTTGAAACGTTTGCACCGGAAAAGGTGCTTTATCCCTTTGGCTTTGGCCTTAGCTATACCACTTTCACCCAGGAGCTGCTGGGCGTAACCTTTGATGAGCAGGAGCATACCGCTGCTGTGCAGGTCAAGGTAACCAATACCGGTGATGTAGCAGGTAAGGATGTTGTAGAGGCATACTTCCAGTCACCATATACCGATTACGACAAGGAAAACGGTATTGAAAAGTCAGCCGTAGAACTTTGCGGATTTGACAAGACAAAAGAATTAAAGCCGGGCGAAAGCCAGAATATCACGATTTCCGTTGATAAGAAGGAACTTCGTACTTACGATTCCAACAATGCTAAGACTTACATCTTAGATGCCGGTGATTACTACTTCACAGCAGCAACGGATGTTCACGAAGCATTGAACAATATCTTGGCAGCAAAGGCTGCTGACGGCGTTTCCGTAAACACAGGTGCTATGACCTCTGCCGGAGATGCAACTTTCACTTACAAGTGGACAAACGAAAAGTTAGATGACAAGACCTATTCTGTATCTAACGATGGCGAAGAAAATTATGAGATCACCAACCAGTTTGATGGTGCAGACCTCAATAAGATTGATGATGGTGCACAGAGCATCACTTATGTATCAAGAAGCAACTGGGCAGATACCATGCCAACCGAAAAGGCTACACTTGCTCTGTCACAGTCTATGCATGATGAAATGACCGGTATCAAGGAATATGTTCCGGAGAAGACCGACGAAGAAATGCCTACCATGGGTAAGTCCGGTTCTATGACTCTGGCACAGATGATTGGTAAAGATTATGATGATCCTGATTGGGATGAACTTCTGGATCAGTTGACCTATGAAGAAATGACAGAGTTGATCGGTCTTGGTTACCATTCTACTGCTGCAATCGCATCAGTTGCAAAGCCTGCAACTGTTGACGAGAATGGTCCACAGGGATTCACAAAGAAACTTTCCGGTGTCGGCGGATCTATCTGTGCATACACAGATGAGAACATCATGGCTGCTACCTGGAATGTAGAATTGATGGAAGAAGTTGGACAGCACATTGGTGAAGATACCATGGCTGCCGGTGGTTCCGGACTTTACGGACCTGCTATGAATACACATCGTTCTCCATACGCAGGGCGTGACTTTGAGTACTACTCAGAAGACGGCTTCCTTGCAGGAAAGATCGCTGCTGCGGAAGTAACCGGTATCCAGAGCAAGGGTGTATATGTTTATATCAAGCACTTTGCATTGAATGATAGTGAGACAAAATGCCGTTGTATTTCAACATTTGCGAATGAGCAGTCTATCCGTGAGATCTACTTACAGCCATTTGAACATGCTGTCATCGAAGGCGGTGCATACAACGTTATGAACGCATTCGCAAGAATCGGCGTGACTTGGTGTGGAGCAAGCAAGAACCTCATGACCAATGTTCTTAGAAACGAATGGGGACTTCGCGGATTTGGTATCACAGACTACTCAACCACAGGCAAGACTTACAATGTTTACCTTGGTGTTATGGCTGGTACCGATACATGGGATTCCTCTAGTGCTGATACATGGCAGAAGAGACTGCTCAACCATGAGGAAGACAACGATGTAGCACTTACACTGGCTATGCGTGAGGCTTCTCATAGAATCCTTTACACCGTAGCAAACTCTAACGCTATGAATGGTATCGCACCATCTACACAGATCAAGCATGTCACTCCTTGGTGGCAGATGGCAATTTACGCTGTCATTGCTCTATTTGCAGTTCTGACTGCATTCTTCGGCTACAAGATGGTAAAGGGTATCATTACCTGGAAGAAATATAAATCAAACAAGATGATTTAGTTCCTAAGATGTCTGTGGCAGGGCTTATGCCCTGGCACAGCATCTAAAAATAAACATATCAAAGGAGAAGAAAACTATGAAAAAGAAAGTATTATCAAAGATCATCTGCTCACTTGCATTGGTGGGAACCGTATTCGCATTTGTAGGATGCGGCAGCAGCGACGCTAAGTCTAACGCTTCAGCAAGCAACGATGTATGGAAGTATGACACTGTATTCGGTTCATCTGATTACAACAACCGTCATATGTATTTTGCTAAGTTTGATGATTCTACAGGAGCTGTATATGTTTACTCTACAGATTCTGCTGATCATACAAAACTGACTGCTTTTGCTGTATTCAACGTAACTTACGAAACAACTGACAAGGGTGTTAAGTGCGAAGCACAGACAGGTTATGTTCATGCTATGAACGGTGATAATGCTATCGACAGCAACATGGATTCTGCTGATCAGTGTACAACATGGTGGAACAACGTTGTTGGTGAGACAACAGAGTTCACATTAAACGATGACGGAACAGTTGAGCTTGCTCTGGACTAATCTGTTTATCAAAAGAATACAAGCATAAAAAGGCGGTGACCGGATTTGTCCGGTTGCCGTTTTTTATGGGGAAATCCTCGGCACATTCTTTTCCAAGCCTTGCGAAATTAGGAAAAATCGTGCATTATATAAAGATGAAATCAGGAGAGAAAGGAAAAAGACATGTATCGGATTGCAGTAGTCGAAGATGAAGAACAGTACAGGGATGAAGTGTGTCAGTATATTCAAAAATACGAAGAAGAGCATAAACTGGAGTTTTTGGTCACGACCTATGCGGACGGACAGGAGATCGTGGATGATACAGAGGCGCGCTATGACATTATCTTTTTCGACATCGAAATGGCGCAGTTAAATGGCATGGATGCAGCCAAAGTAATCCGTGGGCGCGATGCAGATGTGGTCATGGTATTTATCACGAATATGGCACAGTACGCCATCGAAGGCTACGAAGTGGGCGCATTGGATTTTGTCTTGAAACCGATTGACTATTATGGCTTTGCCTTTCGATTGGAACGTGCTATCGGCCGTGTGCATGGCAAGCGTGATAACTTAGAGTTTGCCATCAATACGCAGGGCGGTATGAAAAAACTCAATTCTAACGATATTTACTATATAGAGATAGAAAATCGATTTTTACATTATCATACAGCAGAGGGAGAGTTCGCCCAGCGTGGTACTTTGCAGAGTGCGGAAGAAATGTTTAAGGATTATCATTTTGTCAAATGTAATCATTGGTATCTGGTCAATCTCAAATATGTGACCGAGATTGAAGACAATGTGGTACATGTTGCCGGTGCGCAACTGGAGATCAGCAGACGAAACCGGGCGCACTTTCTGAAGGAAGTGACAGACTACATCGGAGGAGGCTTTTAACATGAATTTTTTACCCTATGCCAATCTATTAGAGCAGGTCTTTGTGGTACTGTCCGGTGTGGTCTATCTTTTACCCTTGCAGAAACGTGAACCGATCGAAGTTCGTTTTTTATCGGGACTCATCATGGGGGGCGCCCTCATGGTTGGACCAGCGGTGGTCTTGCCGCAGAATGGTTCAACAAACTTTTTGCTTGTGGCCTTAGATCTGGTCGTTATGTCTTTTGTCGTCTATTATTGTGCCACCATAAAAAAGAGTGCGGCTTTTTATGTTGCGATCTGGTCCCTTGTGACTTCGCAGTTTTTTATGAATTTATGGCATGTTCTTTATCAGTTGTCTCCTTTTCGCAATAATGGCAGTCTGGCTGCCTTGCTCTGGGGCGTGCTTGGATTCTATGCCGTGGGGCTGGCGATTGTTGGGCTGACAACGGCGAAGTGTATGCCGGAAAAGGGAAAGTACCATATTGGACCGCGCCAGATGACATCCGCAGTTTTGTTCTTAGCAGTTTTTGAAATGCTGGATCAGATGATGCGCATCGTGCATTTTGGCAGATATAATCTCATGTATTATGTGGTACTGCTGGTCGTACAACTTTATTGTGTGTCCCTGCTTTTTATCCAGTCGGAACTTTTCAAAAAGTCTGCCTTGGAAAAGGAACTTTTTACCATGAATATGCTGATGAAGCAGCAGGAAGAACAGTATGAGATCACGCGCGATAACATCGACATGATTAATCAGAAATGCCATGACCTCAAGCATCAGGTTCGAGCTTTGCGGGGGCTTGCCGATGATGAGAGCAAGGAACGTTATCTGAAAGAATTGGAGCAGTCGGTCGAGATCTATGGTGCGATCGTCAAGACCGGAAACGATGTATTGGATACGATTCTAACGGAAAAGAGCCTTTCCTGTCAGGCAAAGGGCATCAAGATCAATTGTATCGCGGACGGTAGCAAACTGGAATTTGTTGATCCGGTCGATCTCTATGGTATTCTTGGCAATGCCGTGGATAATGCCATGGAGGCGGTGGAAAAGATCTCGGATGCCAGAATGCGTCTGATTGATATTGCCATCTTTACCAGAGACCGTTTTCTGGTTATCAATATCACCAATCCTATGACCGGTCAGGTGAAATTAAAGAATGGACTGCCGGTCTCTACCAAGCCTCACAATGGCTATCACGGCTATGGGCTGCGCAGTATCCGGCATAGTTTGGGACGCTATGACGGCACGATGAGCGTGAACGTATCTGACCATACCTTTGAACTGAAAATGCTCCTGCCTTTGCCGTAAAAGGTGGGGCAGACCACTTAGGGAAGTCTGACTACCACTTACGATAAGTATGTTGTTATTTGTTTTAGGAGCGTTTAAAATGCACATATATAAGCATGTTTTATAAAGGAGGAAGTATGAGAAATAGCATTTCCCTGAACCCAAATTGGAAATTTTCTATAAAAGATCAGCCTGCTATTGAGGTCAACATTCCACATACTTGGAATGCCATAGATGGACAGGATGGTGGCAACGATTATTACCGTGGTATCGGCACTTACGAAAAGACTTTTGCAAAGCCTGACTTTGATGCCAATACACAGGATGTTTATTTGGAATTCTGTGGTGTCAATGCGACGGCTACAGTCTTATTGAACGGTCAAAAAGTCGCTTCTCATGACGGCGGCTATTCTACTTTTCGTGCCAATGTGACAGCGCTTTTGCAGGAAGAAAATGATCTTCGCATTGCAGTGGACAACACAGTCAACACGAGAGTCTATCCACAGAAAGCAGATTTCACCTTTTATGGTGGTATCTATCGTGATGTCAATCTGCTGGTGGTATCCAAGAATCATTTTGAATTAGATTATTACGGTATGTCTGGCATGCAGATCACGCCGGAGGTAAAGGGCGATGCCGCAGACATCAACATGGAATCCTATGTGTATCTGGAGGAGGGCGCAGATGCCTCTGTTTACACTGTAGAACTTTCCATTTTAGACCATGAAGGACAGGTCGTTTTAAAAGAAGAAGTATCGCTTGCTGATTTTACCTTTGACCAGCCTCGCTTTGGCGCTATCACAGACGAAAACTGGCTCAAGGGCAAGGGGCGTGCCGCTGACCTTATGGCGGATGTCAGAGTGGATCTTTCCCATACAGCCAGGCAGGCAGCATCCCATGTATTCCACATGGACCAGCCACATTTGTGGAAGGGCGTGGTTGACCCGTATTTATATACCGCTAAGGCAAGCCTGCTATTTCACGGGCAAGTTCTAGATGAAATCAGCCAGCGTTTTGGCGTTCGTTCTTTTGCAGTATATCCGGATAAAGGATTTTACCTGAACGGAAAGCCATATCCGCTTCATGGCGTTTCCCGCCATCAGGATTTCAAGGGCATCGGAAATGCCATTCCCAAAGAGCAGCACAAGCGTGACATGGAATTGATCAAGGAGATCGGAGCCAATACCGTGCGTCTGGCACATTATCAGCATGATCAGTACTTCTATGATCTGTGCGATGAGGAAGGCATGGTCGTATGGGCAGAGATCCCATATATTTCCGAGCATATCCCGTCAGCCCGTGCCAATACGATCACACAGATGCGTGAACTGATCTTACAGAATTACAATCATACCTGTATTGTGACCTGGGGACTTTCCAATGAGATCACGATCTCTACCAAGAATAAAAAGGACATGTTAGACAACCATCATGTTTTGAATGATCTTTGCCATAACATGGATGCGACAAGAAAGACCGTACTTGCCTGCTATGCTATGTGCAATCCGTTTGGCAAGGTCGTACATATCTCCGATATTGTAAGTTACAATCTCTATCTGGGATGGTATGTGCCGGGCTTGTTCTTGAATGATATTTTCTTTGCCATCTTCCATACCAGATATCCGAAGCGCGTGCTGGGCTATTCTGAGTATGGTGCAGAGGGTATGCCAAACCTCCACAGTGAGCATCCGCACAGAGGAGATCACACGGAGGAATATCAGGCAAGATATCATGAATACATGGTACGCTGCTTTGCCAGATTTCCATGGCTTTGGGCAACCCATGTGTGGAATATGTTTGATTTCGCGGCAGATGCCAGAGATCAGGGCGGTGAGCCGGGCATGAACCACAAGGGACTGGTGACCTTTGACCGCCAGACCAAGAAGGATTCCTTCTACCTTTACAAGGCATACTGGAATGCAGAGCCTATGGTCCACATTTGCAGCAAGCGCTTTGTAGACCGTAAAAAGAACCGTATCACGGTCAAAGCCTACTCCAACCAGCCGAGTCTGCAATTCTACTGCAACGGAGAACTGGTTGCGACAAAAGTGGCAGATCATGTCTTTACCTGCAAGATCGATTTGAAAGACGGAGAAAACGAGATCCGCGTGGTAGCAGGAGATCTGGAAGATACGGCAACTTTTGTACGCACAGACACGCCGGCAAATTACAAACTTTCAAAGAAGCGTTCTAAGAGCGCGAACTGGGTATAGAACAGATATTTATTTAAGGAGGTTTATTCATGAGTGAAAAACAAAATGTGGAAGCAAGTGGACTGAACCGCGCAAAGCCGTATCAGTTGGTACTGTTTCCTCTGAACAATGGTGCTACCAATGTCTACTATGTATTGGTACTTTCCTACATTGCGACATTCGGTTCTAACGTACTTGCACTTGGACTGATGTTTGCATCTATTATGGTAACAGCCATGCGTCTTTGCGATGCTATCACCGATCCGATCATTGGTGCATTGATCGACCGCACCAATGGCAAGTTCGGAAAGTTCCGTCCATTTATGGTGATCGGAAATCTGATCATGGCAGTCAGCATCATCTTACTTTATATCGTAACGCCGTATATTCCGGCAGATATGATGCCGCTGCGTTATGTAGTCTTTGTACTTTTGTATTTTGTATGGGTTATCGGATACACTTTCCAGACTTCCTGTACCAGATCCGGACAGACCGTACTTACTAACGATCCAAAGCAGCGTCCGCTCTTTACCATCTTCAATACGGTGGGATCTTTAGTCGGTATGGGTGTGATGCAGTTCGTTGCGCCGATCCTGCGTGCCAACGTTGCGGATTACTCAAGTGCAGACTTTTACCGTGTATTAACACCAATTGGTGTTGTTATCTCAATCGTTTTGACCCTGCTTGCCGTGATCGGTATCTGGGAAAAGGATCAGCCGAAGTACTTTGGTGTCGGTGGAGAAAAACAGGAAAAAGTCAAAGTTTCCGAGTACATCGAGATCATCAAGAACAACAAGCCGATGCAGCGTCTGATGATCGCCGGAGCCGGATGCAAACTTGCGCTTTCTATCGCGACAAATACAACGGTTCTGTGTATGCTTTATGGTTGTATGATGGGCAATTATGACAGCCTCTATCTGCCGATGATGATCTTAGGCTATGCAGCGAGTGTACCATTCTTCCTTTTGACCGTCCGTACTTCCCAGAAGAAGGGACAGAAAGCATCCTTAGTCCGTTATGTATCCGTAGCACTTGTCTGCTATGTGGGCGTACTGGCACTCCTCTTATTGTGGAATCCATCAAATGGCATGAATCTGGTATTCCCGAGCGTCAACGTATATACGATCCTCTTTATCATCTGCTTTGGTGTGGGTTATGGTGCTTACTATGCCACCGCCGATATGCCGATCCCGATGGTAGCGGATTGTTCCGACTACGAGACATATCGTTCCGGCAAATACATCCCAGGAATCATGGGAACTCTGTTTTCGCTGGTAGATAAACTGGTATCTTCCCTGGCTGCAACGGTCGTAGGTATCGCCGTAGGTGTGATCGGACTTTCCAATCTGCCGACCGCAGATACGCCATATGCACCGGGCATGAACTGGGTTGTTATCGTTCTCTTCTGCCTGATCCCAATGATCGCGTGGGCAGTGACCCTGATTGCTATGAAGGGCTATTCTCTGACCGGAGATCGCATGAAAGAGATTCAGGAAGTAAATGCCAAGCGTAAGGAAGCCATCGCAGAAGGCATGAGCTTAGAAGAAGCAATGGAAAAATACAAATAAATTTCACAAATACCCCCTTGTCTTGGCAGGGGGGCTTTTTGTATATTAGAGATAGAATTTGTTGGGACAAAAAGAGGTGGGAAGATGGAGACATTTGACTTTTATTTTTTTACACTGACAGCAGAGCAGTTGATGACCTGTCTAAAGACTTTGCAACTGGCGGGCATCTTTATTCCGGTGGTCAGTATCGTTGTGATCTTACAAAAGGAGCAGAGTAAGGGGGCAACCTATCTCATGCTTGCCAATGCCGCCTGTTCCATTGTCAACTGTGCTTATCTGATGATCCTGGAAACGGACAATTCTCAGGCGTTGACGACGGCGTACCGCATGGAGTATGTCGGCATCTCACTTTTCTTTTTCTTCTTTATCCTCTTTATGATGGAATACCAGCATATGCGCTTTTCCCGCGTCGTTTCGATCGGGTGGCCTCTGTTTGAACTGATCGAGGTACCACAGATGTGGATGCGGTCTTCGACTCATATCATTTTAAATGAGGAAGGACAGGAGTTAGACCAGGCGGCGCAGAAAGTGTCAGAGGCAGTTGGCAATATTGCGGGTGCAAATGGCAACACATCCGATGCAGTTCAAAACGGGCAGCGTATGATCGGTGAAATGGGCAAGGAGTGGATGGGAAATGTGCATATCTCTCTGGATGAGCGCCTTGGCATGTATCAGGTCAATATGGATGGCGGTGTTCTCTACTATGTACGTTACGGCTTGATCGCATCCATGCTCTTATTCCTCTTTGTCTATACGCTTTGCCGTTTTATCAAAATGAAGAATAAAACCGAGCGACACAACCTTTTTCATCTGATGCTGGCACAGGGCTTCCTATTGGTCATGCTCATCTTTTCCCAGTTTGCAGATATTCCTTTCGATATCATGCCGATCGCATCCTCCGTCGTGATCTGCGTCATGACCTTGAGTGTCATGGTGGGTGAATTTTTCACGGTGACTGACCAGGGGCGTGACTGGGTATTCGAGCATACTAACGATGTCTTTTTGATCGCAGATGATGCCTACGGTTATCTGGATGCCAACCGTTATGCCAAGAAACTTTTTCCGGTCTTACGCCGTTTTCACAAAAATCAGGAACTTCCGGAGGAAGTTTTGCAACTTTTTCAGACGACAGAGGATGAGGTGGAACTGGATGGCAGATTTTACGAGCGCCGTCTGGCGACCTTATATCAGAATGAAAAGCACAAGAAAAAGATCGCGGGTTATAGCCTGATCTTAGTGGATGTGACAAAGCAGTTACAACTGGTGCAGGAGGCAGAGGCTGCCAACGAAGCCAAGTCTGCCTTTCTTTCCAATATGTCACATGAGATCCGTACCCCGATGAATGCCATTGTCGGCATGACCGAGATCATGCTACGTGGGGATGTGACGGAGGAGCAGGAGGAGTACCTATCCAATATCAAAGTATCCGGGGAAGCCCTTTTAAATATCATCAATGACATTCTGGATTTTTCCAAGATCGAGTCCGGCAAGATGGAACTGGTAGAAGAAGACTATGCACCCATGTCTATGATCAGTGATCTGGGCATTATGTTTTTGACCAGAATCGGTGAGAAAAATGTGGAACTCCTTTACGATATTGACCCGACCCTGCCAAAGACTTTACATGGGGATGGTCTGCGCGTGCGCCAGATCATCATCAATATCTTAAACAATGCCGTCAAATTTACAGAAAGAGGCTATGTGAAACTTTCGATCAAGGTGGAGGATAAGACGGAGCAGGATCTTGTCCTTGCCGTGAGTATCAAGGATAGCGGATCCGGCATCCGCGAGGAAGACCAGAAGAAACTTTTCCAGTCCTTCTCTCAGGTTGACAGCCGGAAAAATCATTCCAAAGAGGGAACCGGTCTGGGGCTTGCCATTTGCCGTCAGTTGGTTGAAATGATGGGGGGACAGATTGGTGTCAGAAGCACTTACGGACAGAGCAGTGAGTTCTACTTTACCATCCGCCAGAAGATCTCAGAGGAGAGTCCGGTTGCCAGTCTGCCGGAGGAGAAAAAGACCCTGCAGATCGGTGGTGCTTTTTCCAATACCTATTTACAGGAGAACTTCGAGCGTCTGGTGCGTGCCTACGGCATAGAACCGATCGCGCCGGATGTCATGGCAAAAGACCGCCCGCATGTAGACTTCCTCTTTACGGATACCCTGGTCTACGAGGAGCACAAGGATGCCATCCATGGTTCTTTGTTGGGAGATAAGCAGATCTGCGTTCTGCAAAATCCGGTACAGGAGGCTTTGCGGGATGCCAAGGTCATGGTCATGAACAAGCCGCTCTATTCGCTCAACTTCTGTCAGGCGATCCGCAGAGAGGGACAGGTGACCTACGCGGGCACTTCTGAGGTCTTGAATTTCAAGGCACCGGAGGCAAAGATCCTTCTGGTCGATGACAATAAGCTGAACTTAAAGGTTGCGATTGGTTTGCTGGCACCTTTGCAGATGCAGATCGACACGGCAGAAAACGGAAAACAGGCGCTGGAAATGCTGGAGGCGCATACCTATGATCTGGTCTTTATGGATCACATGATGCCGGTCATGGATGGTGTGGAAGCCACCCGTCGGATCCGTGAGTGGGAAAAGGGCAGTCAGGAGCATGAGATCGTGATCGCCCTCACGGCAGATGCCATGAGCGGCGCCAAGGAGGAGTTTGTAGCGGCAGGCATGGATGATTTTGTGGCAAAGCCGATTGAGCTCAAGGAGATCTGCGGCAAGTTAAAACAATATCTGCCTGAGGATAAGATCATCAAGACAGAGGATGTGGCAGCAGAGGCGGAGGAAGAAGAATTGCCTGTCATTGAAGGACTTAATGTAGAAGAAGGCGTGCATTACTCGGGAGGTAAGAAACTTTTCTTGAGCCTCTTGGGAGACTACTACAAACTGATCGATACCAAGACGAAAAAGATGCAGCAGTGTCTGGCAGATGGTATGATCCGGGATCTGACCATCGAAGTCCATGCCCTCAAGAATACCTCCCGCATGATCGGTGCAGACCGTCTGTCTGCCCTCTTCAAGGAAATGGAAGACCTGGGCAATGCCAATGACCGAAAAGGACTTGAAGAAAGACTGCCGGAAGTATTAGAATTATATACAAGTTATAAAGAAGTCCTGCGTTCTTACGGAAGTCTGGACGAGGCAAATTTACAGGAGACCTCAAAGGAAGAACTGAGCCGTATCTTAGGTCAGATGGCAGATGCTATGGATGACTTTGATCTGGACGGCGTAGATGCTGCCATGGCAGAATTGGAAGGCTATCGTATGCCGGAAGATCTGGCAGAGGATATGGACGCACTGCGGGCAGCGGTTGCGGATGTCGCCATGGAAGAAGTCATGGATCTTTGTCATGCCATGGTGGATAAGTTGGGGTAAAAAAGAAAAGTAAGTGGAGAAAATGATGAAGGAAACGTATAAGATTTTGATCATATCAGAGGTACAGGGATATATTATCATGTCTCTCAAGGATAAGATAAAAGAGGCGGGCTATCAGGTAAGCGTGGTCGAGCCGGATGTGGCACAGATCTCAGCCGAGCGTGATACCATCGGTGCCTATCTGATCTATGGATCGGACGGGATCGGAGATATGCAGCAGGCTCTGATCTATCTCAAAGACCAGTCAGCCGAGCGCGACATTCCCATCTTTACGGTGGGAAGCAGGGAAGAAAATGACGCTATCGGACGTGTGATTTCAGGCCACCTCATCCGTCAGTTTTTTGAGCGCCCGGTCAATGTCAATGAATTGGTGGAAGTTATCGATACCTATATCGCAAAGTTTGGCGCACAGCACAAGAAAAAGGTTCTGGTCGTAGATGATTCCGGGGCAATGCTGCGCAATGTCAAAGGCTGGCTGGAAGACCGCTATCAGGTCATCTTAGCAAATTCCGGTGCCATGGCGATCAAGTATTTAGCGACCAACCGCCCGGATCTGGTACTGTTAGATTATGAAATGCCGGTCGTAGATGGCAGACAGGTGCTGGAAATGATCCGTACAGAGACAGAATTTTCCGATGTTCCGGTCATTTTTTTGACAAGTAAGGATGATAGGGAAAGTGTGATGCAGGTCATGGCACTCAAGCCGGAAGGCTATCTGCTCAAGACCATGGAGCCGGCAAGGATCATCGCGGAAGTCGATGCTTTCTTTGAACGCCAAAAGGCAAAATTATTTGATTAAATGATCTCTTCGACATAGAGATCCAGACGTTTGGACAGATCTACAAATTCTCCGCTTTCTAATTGGATGAGAGGGCGGAGAAGTTTTTTTGTGTCGATCATGCTGATCTTGCCCTGACTGCCATCGCTCAGACGGACAGAGTTGCCGACATAGGTCTGGGCGATATGTTCCAAAAAGGTCAGGATGAATTTGGGGTTGTATTCGGTTAGTCCATTGCTTTCAAAGAGGGCGATCACTTCAAAAGGACAGACTGCCGAACGGTAGCAGCGATCCGAAGTCAGTGCGTCGTAGACATCCGCAATGGCTACGATGGAAGCGAAGGTGTCAATACGGTCCCCGGTAAGACCGAAAGGATAGCCCTTGCCGTCAAAACGTTCGTGGTGCATGAGAGCGGCATTCTTGATCCGCTTGTCGATGCGCTCCTGTTCCATCATGCGGTAGCCTAAAACCGTATGTGTCTTCATGATCTCATATTCTTCCGGTGTCAGCCGGTCAGGTTTTTCCAAGATCTCATCCGGGATCTGTACTTTTCCCACATCATGTAAAAGCCCACACAGGGTCAAAACATCCAGATTGGCTTCATCCAGATCTGACCACATACCGATCAGGCGTGAAATGACGGCGACATTGATGCTGTGCACATAGGTGGAGTCGTCCAGATCACGCATATTGTGCAGCATATCCAGTAAGGAAAAGGAAGCACGATTGTGGTCGAAAAGTTCCAGCGTGTCCTGTAAAAGGGCAGACGTATCCAGATGCGCATCGCCGGCAACAAAACGACTCAACTGTTCCTGAAAAATGCTGGCACTCTGCGTATAATGCTCCCTGAATTCTTTGAAAGATTCGCTCTGGCGGATACGTTTGGCGTAAGTCGGTTCGCTACGGTCTGCCTTTTCAAAGGACATTGGATCAATTTCATTTGGCAGGATCGTAACGGACGGCACATGGTAGTATTTCATGTGCTGGATCATCTGCTGACTTAAAATGGAGCCTCTGAGAACGATCAACTGTCCACGGGGCGTAAAGACATCAGCCGCAACGATCATGCCGGGTTGTAATTCGTTCAGTGGATAGGTAACCATGGCAAGTTTCCTCGCTTTATCTATTAATATCGATCATTTTAATATGAAGAAATTATAACATGTTTCCCTCTTTAATAAAACCTTAACAAAAGTAAAATATTTATGCAATACTGACGCTCTATGATACTACCTGTAACAAACAAAGAAAGAAAAATTTAAAAATAGAAAAGGAGCAGAAAGATCATGAGTAGAAAATATTTAGTAACAGGAGCAGCAGGATTTTTGGGAAGCACGGTATGCAGGCAGTTGGTGGAAGAAGGGGCTGACGTGAGAGCCTTTGTTCTGCCAAACGATCCGGCAGCAAAATATATCCCGGAGTCCGTGGAAGTCGTAGAAGGAGATCTGTGTGACAAGAAATCCTTGGAGCCATTCTTTGCCGTAGAGGAGGGCGTGCACACGGTAGTCCTTCATGTGGCAAGCATGGTAACGACCAATGCAGATTACAGCAAGAAATTGGTTGACGTTAATGTGGGCGGCACCAAGAATATCATTGCAAAGTGCTTAGAGCATAAAGAATGTGACAAACTTGTCTATGTCAGCAGCACTGGAGCCATCCCGGAAGCACCAAAGGGAAGAAAAATCCGTGAAGTAAAGAAATTCGATCCGGATCAGGTCGTAGGCTGGTATTCCAGAACCAAGGCAATGGCAACACAGGCGGTTTTGGACGCAGTCACGGAAAAAGGTTTAAATGCCTGCGTCGTTCATCCAAGCGGAATCCTTGGACCAAATGATTTCTCCATCAGCGAGACGACCGGAACCATCATCCGTATCATCAACGGAGATATGCCGATGGGTATGGAGGGATCCTTTAACCTGTGCGACGTCAGAGACTTGGCAGACGGTGTGATCGCTGCTGCAGATAAGGGGATGGCAGGCGAGTGTTATATCCTTGGAAACGAGGAAGTGACCATGCGCCAGCTCAGTGACATGATCGCGTCCGAGACAGGCTGCACACCGATCAAGCATTTTCTGCCATTACCGGTAGCAAAGGGAATTGCGAAGATTGCAGAAAAGACAGCCGGTATATCCGGAAAGAAACCGGTTATGACCGCCTTTGCCGTATATAATTTGGAGAGAAACAATACGTTTGACTACAGTAAGGCGAAGAAAGTATTAGGCTACCATACCCGCCCATATACCGAGACCGTTCGTGATGAAGTACAGTGGTTACAGCAGGAAGGCAAGATCAAGACTGCGTAAATCCCGGGAAAAGAAGTAAACAGAATTTTACGAAAAAGCAAGAAAATTCTGAAAAACTCAAATCGTGTGAAAATTCTCGGGGGGGGGTAAAACTATACCATAAAATTTAAAAACGCTTGTTGAAATATCTGACAATAAATGGTAATATTTTCATGGGTTACAAGACCTTTGAGTAGGACAGCAGAGGCTGAAAATCCTTTGTGCTGCGCAGGAGGCATAACAAAGGATGAAGCACAGGAGGATATTACATGAAAGATAAGATGATTTCTCAGGAATTATTGGAGATATTGGGAGAACCCCAAGAAGCAATCACACATGAGCATACATCGGACAATGAAGGGGAAAAGGAAGTTTTCCTCTTCTTTGAGCGCGCAGCAGAATTGTTTTCTACCTGCATGAATGATTATCTATATGTTTGGGATCTGGAACATGACGTTTATTATATTACAGAGAGGGCAGTGGCACGTTTTGACCTGCCCTCTAATATTTTCCAGAATGTAGATGAGGTGCACAAACGTGTGGTTCACCCAGATGATTATAATCTGCTACTTACAGATATGAGCGAGATGCGCAGTGGGCGTAAGTCCTGGCACAATCTGCGTTATCGCTGGATGAGTGTCAATCAGGAACCGGTCTGGATCAACTGTCAGGGGCGTACGATCCGTTCGGAGGATGGCAAAGTCTTTCTTATGATCGGCTGTATCAATGAGATCGGCGAGAAGAAAAAGGCTGACAATGTCAGCGGACTTCTGGGTGAAGTGACCTTTCAGGAGCAGATAAAGCAGTTCCATAAAATGCCGCGATGCTATATTTTACGTTTGGGGATTGATGATTTTAAAAATATCAATGAAACGCTGGGCATAGGTTATGGCGATCACGTTCTTTTTGATGTTGCTACCTGTATCAAGGATTGTCTGGAACCGGGGCAGGCCGTTTATCGGATGACATCGGATGAGTTTGTGGTCTTTGATCTTATCAGTAAGACCAAAGAAGATGCCAAGGCTTTGTATAGCAATATCCGATATCATGTGGCAGGACATATCAAGGAGCACGAATATGAGGCTTTATATACCTTGTCTTGTGGGGTGATTTCTGACGCAGATTTAGAAACGCTGGACTACGAACAGATTACCAAGTTATCGCAGTTCGCCCTCAGCCGCGCCAAGGAGCGTGGTAAGAATCAGCTGGTATTCTTTGATCGAGAGGATTATGATACCTTTGTTGCCAACCGGCAGATGACGCGCAATCTGCGAAAGGCGGTTTCAAAGGAATACCAGGGATTTGAGTTGTATTTTCAGCCGATTATGCGTGTGGGATCCGAGGAGATCTTCGCGGCAGAAGCCTTGCTTCGCTATCGTGATGCCGAGGGAACACTTATTCCACCATACCGTTTTATTGATCAATTGGAGGAAAGCGGTCTGATCGTGCCGGTTGGCAGATGGATCATTGATACCGCATTGCGGGCATGTGTGGAATGCCAGAAGATACGGCCTGATTTTAAGGTCAGCATCAATTTCTCTTATGTACAGATTTTAAAGAGTTCTGTTTATGAGGATCTGACAAGCGCAATAGAAAAATATCATTTGAAGCCGGAGAGCGTCATTGTGGAATTGACAGAAAGCGGATATCTGGCGCGCAACTCTATTGTGACAAAACTCTGGAGAAGATTAAAAGAATATGGTGTGCAGATGGCACTGGATGATTTCGGTACGGGCTATTCCAACCTGATCAACTTATCCCAGATGCAGCCGGATATCTTAAAGATCGACCGTGAGTTCACCTGCAAGGCACTGAATAGTGACTACGAACACCAACTTCTAAAGCAGATCATTGAGATGGTTCATAGCCTCAATATCAAAGAAGTGGTCGAGGGTATCGAGGAAAAGGACGAGTTAGACCGTATTACGGCGATGGGACCGGATTATATTCAGGGCTATTATTACAGTAAGCCTTGTCCAATCGACGATTTCATGGACAAGTTTATTGATAAAGAGTAGATGGAGAAGATCTATGGGGGATATAGGAAGATCTGCAGAGCAGGTAAAAGATAATACAATGCATGCCATAGACACGACTGGTCTGTCCGATCGTGTCTTTGATGTGTTTGCAGCGACGGCCAAGAGAGGATATCTCTTCCTCTGCAATATGAAAACCAATGTGTCACGCTGGTCCAGACGTGCTATGGCGGATTTTGATATGCCGGGAGAATATATGTATGATGCCGGCGCTATCTGGGAAAAACGGATACATCCGGACGATCTTGCCATGTATCAGGAGAGCATGAAGCGTATTTTTGATGGTACAAGCATGAGTCAGAACCTTATGTATCGTGCAAAAAACACTGAGGGCAAATACGTCATGTGCTCATGTGAGAGTTCTGTCTTCAAGAGCAAGGACGGGGAGATTGATTATTTTGCCGGTACCATTACTAATTATGGTATCATGGATGAGATTGACAATGTGACACATCTTTCCAGCAAATCCACCTTTTTAGAGCGCTTGGAAGAAATGACAGAGGAAGATAGGTCAACTACGGTCATGATGCTGGTCATTGACAAATTGAGCAGTATCAATACCTTGTATGGCTACCGCTTTGGAGATGAGGTGCTGCGGTTTTTCGGGGCAGAACTGCAGAAGATTGTTGGTGAACGAGGAACGGTCTATCACATGGATACGTCCATGTATGGGGTCTGCATGCATGATATGGATCGGGCACAGACCAAACTGCTCTATGATGCAATTCGAGCCATGGCATATCGGGGGTTTGACATCGGTGACAAGCATGTAACCTGTCGTGTGCTGGGGAGCGCCGCTATTTTTGGCAATGCACATGGAGAGGTAGATCGTATTACAGCGAATCTGGGTTATGCGATCGGACAGTCCATGACCATCTATCATGGAGATATTGTTTTTTACAATATGGAAAAACATAAGCATGAATTTGGCGATCGGGATATGATCGGCACGATCTACCAG